>ENA-OUNS01000035-OUNS01000035.1-human-gut-metagenome-genome-assembly--contig:-NODE-35-length-83422-cov-5.239819_pt1 | contig 83422 bp, 77 predicted proteins | sample MGYA00243237_ERZ505104 | MGnify/ENA primary metagenome ERZ505104 (study PRJEB26097, sample SAMN02711295) | human gut metagenome | biome: Gut microbiome | host: Homo sapiens | place: Denmark: Copenhagen...
TCAACTCCTGTTATGCTTCTTTTTGCAATTGGTTCTGGTATCATTATTGCACTTCAGACGCAATTTGCATATGATTTGATACTTAATTCTATAGTTTCAGTTCTTTCCATTTTTCTGTTTACCTTTTGTTACCGAGAATCTTGGATTTATCGTTTATTCACTTCTTTATCAATCTATGTGATTGCTGTCATCGCGGAAGGAAGCAGTTATCTAATTGCACGTATGTTTATCCCTATCGATATGATGCAGCCAAACCGCGCATCAAACTTTACTTTAATTACCTTTTGCGGTGTAGCAATTGAAGCTATTTATATTACAATAGCGTTGTGCATGATTAAAAGTTACAAAAAGCGAAGTCATGTAATGTCTATATTTATCCTGTTTCTGATTGTGGTGTTGGCATATGCCATGATATTCTTAATTGTCACCTTCGTAGACACCGCCTACCTCATTCCGGCGCTTATTCTGTCGGCGCTGCTGATTGCGGCAATTGCGGGGTGCATTTACCTGTTCACCGACCAGCTCCGTGTGCAGCGGGAGCGGCTTCAGCTTGCGAATTTGGAAGAAATGCTGCAGGACCAGGTCAAGCACTACACTGCGCTTTACGAGGCCAATCGGCAGGTCGCCGTGCAGCGGCATGACCTGAAAAACATTCTTCTCAATGTGCGCAGCTATATTCAGGTCGGGGAATATGAAAAACTGGACAAGTACGTTGCCGGTTTTCAGGAAAAAGTACAGCCGTCCACGTTGATTGACAACGGTATGCCGTTTATTGATGCGGTCCTGTCCGCGAAAATGGCAGAACACGCGAAAATCCCGTTTGAAAACGATATTTCGATGCTGACGCTGGAGAAAATCAAACAGCCGCAGATCGCGTTTATTCTGGCCGGTGCGCTGGATAATGCGATTGAAGCCTGCGAAAAGAGTGCAAAGCCGTTTATCCGGGTGCATATCGGGCAGCATGGACGCATGATTTCGCTGGTCGTGGAAAACGCCGCAGACCAGCCGGTGCGAACCGCGGGTGACAGGCTTCTCACCACCAAGGCGGATAATAAAGCGCACGGCTACGGCGTGAAAAGCATGATGCAGATGGCCGAGCAGCTGCACGGTATGCTCACATGGCGGCAGGAAAAACAGGTTTTCACGCTTTCTGTGCTGATGCAGGATATTGGGGCGTAAATGGGGGAATTTCAGGTTGAATATTATCATCTGTGACGATGACAAGATACAGGTAAAGCAAATCGAACAGTTTCTTTCCGTCCGCGAGGGATATACGATTTTCTCGTTTCATTCCGGCGCAGAGCTGCTGCAATACGGCCCGCCCGCGTGTGAAATCGCAATTCTGGACGTAAAATTACGGGACACGCTCGGCACACGGCTTGCCGAAACGCTGCGCAAACGGTATCCGGAAATCGACATCATTTTCATTTCGTCGTATCCCCAGTACGTCACGAGCGCGTTTCATGTGAAGGCATCGCAGTTCCTGATCAAGCCGATCAACCGGAAAACCTTTCTGGCAGAATTCGATTATATTCTTGCGGAACGCGGCTCGCGGCATTTTCGGTGGGTGGTCAGCAATAAGTCCTCGATTTATTCCTTGCTTCCGAGCGAGATACTGTATGTCGAGGCGTATCATCGGCACCTGTTTATCCATACGGCAAAGCAGAAAATCACGATCTGCGGCAAGCTGAAAGATGTCTGCGAGAAACTGGAAGGCTACGGTTTCGTGCTATGCCATCAGGGGTTTCTCGTCAACACGAGATACATCGAGCGCATCGACGGGGACACGATATACCTCACCGGCGGCGACAGCGTTCCCATCAGCTCCCGCAAGCGGAAAGGGTTTATAGAGCAGTATTCGCAGATTATCAGCAGGCATCAGATAGATACATTGTAAGCAAGGGAAAAGGCCGGACTTGATAAGTCCGGCCTTACTTTGTGTCATTATGCGATCACGCAATTTTCTTCGTCCTCAGTCCCATCGCCCGTACCTGCAATTCCTGCGAATACAGGCGGAGGGTATCGAACTCGCTGTCGGTTTCGTCAAGCTGACGGCGGAAAAGTTCCTCGAACCGCTGCTTTTTCTCCTCAAGCTCGCGAATACGCTTAACCCAGCGTTCCAGAATAGCGGGACTTTGCGTACCGTTGTTGATGAGGTGCGCGGCACGTTCCTCGTACTCCTGCGCTTCGCGGCGCACGAGCGCGTAAAACTCGGCGGTCATTTTCTCGCGCTGCTTATCGTCGTCCGCAACGTAAAAACTGTTCACCACAAGCGGCTTGTCACTGCGGTTAGCCTCGTTCAGTGCTTCAAGAAAGTCCTCAAAAAGGTCTACCTTGTGCATCTGATGGCGCGGCACGAAGTACAGCTTGCCGTAAATCGAAATTGGCAAAGCGTCCAGTGACGCAAGGTAATGCGTTACGATCGTGTCGATCTGACTGCGGCCGAGGCAGTTGCGGTAAATCTCAAACCGCTGCTCCATCTCGTGGCAAAGCTGTGGGACATCAACGGTCGTATCGTTCTGTTCAATATTGCAGAACATGGCATCGCGGTCGCGGTCATAGCACACATTCGCCAGTTTCTCGTACTGATTGGTGCTCAAACCCACAGTTTCGCGCACCAGTTCGCGCGAATAGATCTGTCCATCGCGCATATTGTCGCGGCAGTAGATGCGGAAAATCTCCTGCGAGCCGTGGCTGTTCTGTGTGATGCTGCGCGTCACACGGCCCGTCGCGTTACGGAATGCGTCCACGACCGAAATGCGCCGCGCGGCATACGGGAAGTTCATGGACAGGCAGATGCGCGTGAAATCGTCCTTGTCTACCAGCACATCGGCCAGCGAATAATAGACAAATTTTCCAAGAAGCTGGTTTTCGTCAAGGTTTTCACCCTGAACGATCATAAAATTGTTCTGGTTATTCATAAAAGTTCTCCTTTAACAGATTTTTTGTGCGGCAAAATAGTCATCAATACCGTTGCAGGTTTCGTTCCAGAGAAGCGTCCGACACGGAAGTCCGCAGTCGGCAATCATCTGCCGCAGCCGCTTTCGTGCGGCTACAACTTGCGGATTGCGCAGCTTATCCATATCAAACGCCTCGTAAACGACAGTCAAATGCAGGTTTTTCAGCGTTTCCGGCAGATATTTGATTGCAGATACGCCGGGCACGCAGAGAAACAGCGTATCGCCGGACAGTGCACTGGCGGCATCGCCTTTCAGCGGTCCTTCGGTGATAACGGCGGTAGCTTTTGCACGATTGCCGGTCACATGAACCCAGCTTCGCGCAGGTGTGCCGCAAGGCTTTCCTGCACTGGACAGCCAGACATATTTCATACGCTCGGCACTGTCGCGGCGGATTTGGATACCCTGCATGCGTCCGTCCGCATCGCGGACGGGAATCAGCAGACCGCTGTACGCGCAGAGCCGCCATGCACCGTCCCGAAAATAAAATCCGGGGACACCATTGAGGTCGAAACAGGCGGAAAGCTGCGCGGCAATGCTGTCGCGCAGTTCTTTTCCGTCTGCAAGGGTGCGGTAGCTGTTTCCGCGGATTTTCCGTTCGGAAAGACCGCGATGCAGCAGGTTTTGGTGATGTTCTGCGGATAACGGCAGCAGCCGAAGCATTGCACGATACACCGCGTCACGCTGTTCGATTGATGCAGGTTCGCGTTCCGGCGTTTTCGGAACATTCGGCAGAGGAAAATGCAGCATCCGGTCAGCTTCCAGTTCGTGATACGCATTTGCATAGGACAAGCCGGTGCGCCGCGCGTACAGGCTTACCGCATTTCCGTGCGCGCCGCAGTGAAAGCAATGGTACTGCTCGGTATCGGGATAAAGGTACAGCCGCCGCTTGCCTTCGCCGCAGAACGGACAGTTGATATGCACGGTTTTCCCCGTGTTCCCCACGGAAAGACCGCTTTTGCGCGCGGTTTGCAGAATTGGGAAAGTGATAAGACTCATACGTCACCCTGCTTTCTGCTGCATCGGTTCAGCCGCCTGCACCTGCAAGGTCTGGCCGCTGACAACGCGCGTCAGAATAAGCTGACCGGCGTGCTGCGCCGCGCCGAGGTCGCAGAGCGATTCGGAATTGTCCACGAACAGCGGGTAATTCCGTCCGCTGAGCCGTGACAGCAATTCCACAACCTCCAGTCCGCAGCGCATACGCTCGGACAGCGAAAGCTGCACATAATCGCGGCCGTCGTAGGTCAGCTTGAACACATCATGCACTTCGCCGCTGGATTTGCTGGTTTCGATGAGCTTTAGCGCGGCCTTGTGCATTTGCAGCGGCGCAAACAGAAGCTGTGCGCGTTCTGCCTGATAGGCTTTGGCGGCGGTCAGTTTGTCGTTTAAAACAGCGATTTTCGCATCAAGGTCGCTTAATGCCTGTTTCTGCCCTTGCGGCAGACCGGAAAGCAGCTTGCAGATAGCATCAATTTCGCTTTCCAGACGGCCTTTTTCGGCGGCAAGACTGCTGTACTGCGTCTGTTCCTCGGCAGTCAGACCACCGAGAACACGCACCGCCGTCAGTTCTTTGATACGCGCCTTGATGAGTGCTTTCTGCTGGTCTGCGGTGCTTGCGGACGAGATTTTCTGCAATTCCTGCTCCAGACGAGCAATTTCAGACGCTTTCCATGCGGTGAACTGTTCCTGGTGAGCTTTTTCCTGTGCGGCAAGTGTTTCGGCCTGCTGCCGCAGCGCTGTTCCGTCTGCGCGTATCTTCTGCAACCGCTGACGATAGGCAGACTGCACCTCGGATAAGCCCTGTGCGTCCATGCGCCGCAGGCAGGTCGGACACGCGCCCTGTTTTTGCAGGTAGCCGAGCCGCGCACTGTCATCGCTGTACCGTCCGTACAGTATTTGCAGGTCAAGCTGCATTTTCTGCAACTTTGCGGTGCTTTCGGAAGCATAGCCACGGGAATGTACCGCTTTCAGCCTGTTTTGCAGTTCGGAACGCGCCGTTTCGGCGGAATTATCCTGTACCGCGTCATACTGCGCGGACAGTTTTTGCAGTTCCGCGTCTATCGCGGAAAAATCCTGTGCGTTCTGCCTTTTCTCCAGTGGAGCAAAGGCTGCCGCAGCGTGAGCAAGCCGAGCCTGCTTTTCGGCAAGGTCTTTTTGCAGCTTTGCACGCTGCATTTCGGTCTGCTCCATCTGTCCGTTCAGCACCAGACGGTCCTTCTCGAGTTCTTTCAGTTCCTCGCGGCGGGACTTGACATAGGTTGCCGGAACGGCAATCGCTTCGTCTTTCAGCAGTTCGCGCATGGTTTCGCTGAGTTTGCTCAGCACGGTTTCGTGCGATACGGGAGCAAGGTACTGCTCAATGAGCTTTCTTCCATCCCCGCCGAGAACTTCCGCGAAGTACAGCGGATTGAGCAGCGAAAGAATAAGGTCCTTACTGCCGAATCGTTCCGCGAAACGTTCCTGCGTGGTAGTCGCGCCGTCCACGGAAAGCACGGTGCGGCCGTTCTGCCGGATACGGTGAACAGTATGCGTCTTGCCTTCATCGGTGCGCAATACAGCTTCCACCCACATCATGGCCGCGCCGCTGTGGTGCAGCCGGTCTAAGTCGCGCCCGCCGAAATACGGTGCGCCGGTCAGCGCAAACGCGATCGCGTCCGCAATTGAGGATTTGCCCTGATAATTGTGTCCGGTGATTTTGGTAAGCGGCCCAAGCGCCCAGCTGTTCTCGCCGGAAAAGCCGCGGAAATCGCAGAGGGAAAGCCGTGTGATAACAAAACCAGTCATGTTCTTCACTCCTTCACACCGCCTGATAGTCTGTCAGTTCGTAGTAATTGCCATTTGCGCTGTTTCGCTGCACGATAGACGCGGTTTTCAGAGAAATACCGCCGGTCAGGCCGGGTTTTGTGCCATAACTGAACGCTTTCAATGTATGGCCGTCCGGCGTGGTGAGGTCAACCCAGACCGCGTTCGGATAGCTGCCCATCGGTGCGGGCGTAAGGCCGTTTACAAGGTAGCAGTTCGGTGCATTATTGCTGTTCTGCGCGGTGCAAAGTCCCAGCTTTTTCAGCTTGTCGACATAGTATCGCGTGAGTTCGGCGGGGTTCGCAATGCGTTTTCTCTCGTCCAGCGTCGCCCATTTGGCATCGAAAAGGTACAGATACCGTCCGATGCCCCAGAGAACAGCGGCACGCTTGAAGCTGTCCGAAATACCGCCCTTGATGCTCTCAAAGTCGGTGTTTTCCGCGCCGTCGATTTTCTCGATCCACTCGCGCTTTTCCTCGTCGTAGATGGAAAGACCGCAGAGCTGTGACGCGACCGGCGTGCGGTCGGCTTCAGGATTTTCGCCGCGGGACGGCTTGGGAATGTACTGGTGCCACGGAATGTAGCGCGTGCGCCAGCAGAACGGGCCGACTACATGATCGAGCCGTGTCTGAATGGCGCGGCTGGTGATGTACGGCACCGCCAGACCGGAACGTTGGTGTACCTTGGTGACACGCCACTCCACATCAGCGGAGGGAAACGGCTCACTCAATCTGCGGTAGAGTTCAGAGGCATTCATGCGGCACCTCCCAGAAAATCCGAAAGGGTTTTGCCGGACGCAATCAGCACGTTTTCGTAGTAATACGCCGGTGTCTTGTCTTTCAAATGCTCGAACAGCTCACGCGCGCCGAGGTTCAGCCGCGTCTGCTCCGTTCGGTAATAATCATCACCGAACGGAACGGCCATGACACGGTGCAGAAGCGTCCGCAGTTTGCGGGGCGTGTCGTAGCCAGTGAACACGTTTGAGCCGACACACAGCGAAAATCCGCTGACATTGGGAAACGGGCACTTGAACAGCGCAGTTTCCGGTGTCAGTTCGCCCTGATCGGCGACCGCAAGCCGGAAATTCTGTAATCTGCCGCTGTTTATCGTGCAGGACAGCAGAAGCCGAGGCACGGGAAAGTTCTCGTAAGCGGTGTTGTGATAGAAAACGTCGTAGCAGCCGCAGTCGCTTGCAAGCGTCACGGTCCACTGCTCCTTGTGCGCGGTGAGAGCCACGCAGTTTGGCGGCAGCAGACCGCTGTGCAGCGGCGGTGCGTAGGTGTGCTGACGAATTGCCCGCATCAAGTCCTCGTTTTCGATGAATTTGACGCTGCGCAGACCGTTCTGGTCGATACATTCGGTCTTTACCTGCGTTTGCAGGGGGTCGAAATGCAGAATGGCTTCTCGGATCATGTTACGCCGCCTCGCTTTCTGTAAGCTGCGGAAAGACGATCGGTTCACCGGTCAGCATATTTTGGTGTTCCAGCCTTGCTGTTTCCAGTGAAAAGTACGCCATGACCTCTAAAATGCCGTTCAGCAGATTGCGGAGGTCATAGAACTGTTCGCAGTAGATCCAGACGGACAGGCCGAAGCCACGTTTGTGGTGCGTCTGCGCAACAACTCGAAAACAGCAGTTGTATGGGCAGGCATCGAGCAGGATGTCGTAAACATCATTGCAGATTTCCTGATAATACGGATCGTTTTTCAGGCGGATACCCAGATTATCTGCGTGTTTTTGCACCTGTGCAAGACAGCGGCGAATGACCGCGTCCGAGAAGTACAGACGCTCACAGGTTTCGCTTTCGTCCCAGCGGACATCAACGAAATCCGCCGCTGCTTCGAGCAGTTCCCACCAGTTGGCGTAGAGAAAATCTTCATCGCAGTCGATGCTGCTGCCGCAGTTTTCTTTGTATGCTTCCAGTCGTCCGGCGTGATAAAAAGACTGCACGACCGATAACTGTTTCAGCGCATACGTCAGTTCTTCGTAATATTCCATAAAGTTCTCCTTATTTCTTTAGACAAAATCACAGTCTGCTTGTACTGAGGGACGGGTATTGACCGCCTGCTGATACAGACCGAGGGCAGAGCAACCGCCGTCGGCCTGTTCACCGCGTTCGATCAGTGCGTCAATACAAGTCTGGTCGAATGCGTCCATATCGAGATCATCGATCGACACGTTTTCTCCGTTCAGCAGAGGGAAAATGACCCTTTCAAGCAGATAAGACTCCCCGATGCAATCATCAGGGAGTCCTTCCGCAGAGGGCAGTTCCGCAAGGGCATTAACGAATAACGAGAGGTTTAATTTCGACATAGATACTCCCTTCGTGCATCACGCCGCCCTCCGTCCGGAGAGCAGCGGTCTGACATTTACGGTTCGGCTAGAGAATGTCGTCATGCGGGTGACGAGTTCTCCGGCGGCCAAGATGTTGTACAGCATACACAGCACGAGCGTTGCCGCCATGATATTCGCCGTAATGGCCTGCGGTGCGGAAACAGACGCTTCCGCGCAGGACAGTTCGGACGGGAATTTGTCCGTCGGGTCGAGAATATCCGGATAAAATCGTGCAACCGGTTTCTGTACGGTGCGGCCGCCTCGGCGGATACCGCAGACCACCTGACCGCTGGAAAGGCCGTTGCCAGAGTCGATGTAAATGAGTTCACGCATCTGATAAAAGACGCTGTTGCAGAGCTGACGGCTGCGGTTGTTGTCCACCGCGCCGATCAGAATGACAAGCGCGTTCCGCTGATTGGGTGTCAGCAGATTTTTAAGCTGCTGTTCACTCTCTGCGAAGCGGTCCGAAAAGCAGGTTTCCATGCCGAATGCGCCGGAATAGCGCATTGCCAGCACTTCTGCCTTATTCTTGCCGAGATCGGACGCGATGAAATTCTGTCGAACGAGGTTCTTCTTCTCCACGATGTCGCCGTCACAAAGAATGACCTTAGACGGACGGAACAGCGCGTGCAGCAGGCGGTACAGGTGCGGTGCGATATGACCGCCGGTGCCGCCGCAGCCGAGCATAACGATGTGAACGGGGCAGTCTGTCCGAAAACGCATCACGCCGCCTCCCTTCGGTGGGCGTGAACGGCGGTGAGCCACGCAGTCGAGAACGGCACATCGGTCCGTTCACAGACCTGTTCGGCGGGAATTTCAATGTGCTGTCCGCCGCAGGCAAACCGGCAGCGGATCTCGGGATAGAACCGATCCAGCCGTCCGATGACCATGTACAGGCGCGTGGCCTGTTCGTCCGCATCGTCCGTCCTGGAGAACCGCGCCGCCATCATGTTATGCGAGTGAACCTCCATCACGAGATAATAGCGGCTTTCGTCTGGGCGGTCTGAAAGATCTGTTTCCACGCTGACTGCGGTGGCCTGCTGCGCCGGAACGTGCAGGATATATTCCTGCTCCACGCGGTCCCAGTACACATTAACGAGCGCTTCCATGCAGCAGTCATACGCTGCGCACACACGGCGGAAGAACGAAATGATTTCCGCGAGCTTGGCGGCTGGAAGCCGGGGCAGGTTCATCTGAAACCCTGCCCGTACCATGTCCAGCTCCACGATTTTCGAGGACGGCGCGATAAACGTACCGATCTCGTTGCGTCGCATTTCGTAAATCTGTCCGTTCTGCGAAGGAATATAGCAGATAGGCACATTTGCTTTTTCTGCTGCCTCCACGCTTTCGCAAACTGCCTTGTATGCAGGGAAAGAAAGAATTCCCTTCTTCTGCGCGGTGACGGTAGGCTTGACGCTGCAAACCGGCAGTTTATCTGCAGGCTTGCGCTTTTTCAGTGCGTCCTTGAACTTCTTGCTCTGTTCCAGCTTGGATTTCGCGTCATAGATCGTGCTGTTTACGTCAGTGATACGTTCGCTGAAGCCGGCGTAGCTGAGCGACCACGAAACATGGGCGCGAGACTCCAGCTCCGGACAGTCTGCCGACATCTTGACGCGAAGCTGCTCAAAGGTCATGTCCGCGTCCTTGATTTCGTCCTGAATGGAAGCGTAGTCAAATACGGGGCGACTTTGGGCGATTTTCGCCATAAGTTCCTTGAGCGTATCTTCCTCGCTCTGCTCCACAACTGCGCCGAACAGGTCAACAATGTTGTCCGGCTTAGGTGCGGCAGGTTCGGAAACGGGAGAGAAATGTGGTTCGGCGGCGGGTGATGGTTCGGGAACGGTCGTTGCGGGGGACGCAAACAGTTCGTCCAGATTCATGGGGTTCGGATTGTTTTCGGTGTTCATAAGGGTTCCTCCTTGTTGTTTTTCAGGCAAAAAAAGACCATGCAAGTCCGCAAAGGGATCTGCATGGTCTGATTTGTCTGTTCAGGTTTCAAAGTGCTGGTCACGGCCTAAGGGCAGAAAAACGCCCGGGCGGGATACGTTGACATGAAGTTACTTTGACCTGTTATGTGAGTAGTGTAGCATGTTTTGTGGGGGCGGGATAGTTGAAGATTGTTCCGTGCGATGAATTTTATAGAACGAGAAAAAATTTCAACTGTTCACAGAAAGCACAATATCGTATACTATCCCTATCATCAGGTCAACGTAATCCATCTGTCAACGTATTCCGCCCGGGCCGTATTCTGTCCGGAGCCGTACCAGACCGTTTGAACCTGAGAGAGCCGAGTAAGGCCATATGAATCCCAATCCGGGACGCATATGGTCTTTTCTTGTGTTCAAAACACGAAAAGGAGGAACAAAAACTATGAAATTCATCGCAAACCGGTCTGAATTACTGCCTATCGCCAAACGATGCTGTCTGGTGATCGGGCGGCAGTTCACGACCAAAGAAACCGTCTGCGTCCTGATGGAAGCAGACGAAAAACAGAACCTCGTGCAGTTCGCCGCACGGGGAAACGAATGCGTCTTACAGGCGCGTCTGCATTGCCGGGTGGAGCAGGATGGCAAAGCCTTGCTCATCGGCAGCGTGTTTCAGTCCATGCTGGAGCTGTTCGGGGACGAAGCGACTACGGTCGAAACCGACAAGTCAACGATTTCCGTCCGCAACGCGAAAGCAGGCTACCGCTTTACGTTGATGGACACCGCGAAGTATCCTGTTCCCGAACCATGCACGCCGGATTTGCTCACGGAAGCCGGAAACTTCTGCGAAATTGGCGCGAAAGTGCTGTTTTCTGCGGCGAAAAGCAACGGTTTCAATTCGCGTGCGCTGAACTGCGTTCATGTCATGGTGCATGACGGCAGATGGTCCGCGACAAGCTGTGACGGCTACCGCCTGACGGTCGTATCCGAAGATACGAGCCGCACCGAACCGCTGGACCTGCTGCTTTCGGTCGAGGCTATGAAAATCGTGCTGAATGTCTTTCATGGCGTAAAACATTGCAAAATCGGTGTTTCTGGAAGCTATGCCGTGTTCTGCGCGCCGCAGATAGTTCTGTATGCAAAGCTGAATGAACAAAAGTTCACGAACGTACAGCCGATTCTGGACGGTTATTGCATGATGCACGAAATCGAGGTTTCGGGGGACACGCTGCTTGACTCGCTCAAACGAGTGAGCGCAGGCAGTACGAACAATGCCAAACTGCTGCTGAACCAGATAGACAAACACACTCTGCGGCTGCAATTTTTGTCCGGCATGGACAGCACGATTACCGGTCAGACCGAGTTGGACTGCACCGTGAGAACGCCGCTGCCGCAGGAAGGTTTCTGCTACAACTATACCTATCTGCGCGAAGCTGCGACACTAATGCAAGGTAAAAGTATCGAAGTGCAGTTTGACAAGGGCGGTGCGCTCATGCTGCGTGCAGACAACGAACTGCATTTGCTTTTGCCGCTGCGGCTGCCGAAAACCGAAGCGAAACCCAAGACCGGACGTACGCGAAAAGCGGCGTGAAAAGGAGAACATTATGAAGAAAACGATTCTGATACCGGCCGGTATTGCCGAGAAAATCATTCATTTCAAGCCGGAAAACCGTCTGCTCAGCGCAATAGGGCAATTTTCGCCGGAACGCCGCAATTTCTGGCATCCGGTGCAGAGTTATTACCTGACGAACGAAAGCATCTGCGAGGCGAACGCATTTTTTCGCCAGCTTCGCAAGTCTGTACTGCATAGCGAACCGGCCATGCGCCGTTTCTGCGCGGCCAATCCCGATGCTCGTCAGCCGGATTTCTGGTGCCCGACTTACGATTTTGCGCACTTCGGCATGGTGAATGATTACCGCCTGCGCTGTATGTGCAACCACGGCGATTTCAATTATCTGCTGATGGTTTATCGCAAAAGCAGTTCGCAGCTGAACGGAAAGGCGGCGTGACGATGACTTTACGAGAGAAAATGCAGGCAGTAATGACCGAACTGAACGGCGAAATCGCAGAGCGTGACGAGCTGATTTATGCTATCGCATTGGCCCTGCTGTCCGAGAGCAACCTGTTCATTCTGGGCGATCCCGGACAGGCAAAAAGTTTCGCAGTAAACGAGTTCCGCAAACGCATTACCGGAGCAAAACAGTTTGAACGCCTGCTCTCCAAGCAGACGGACGAGGAAGCGTTATTCGGTCGGCTCGATCTGGCGAGCCTGATCCCCGGAGCCGTACCGGCACAGATTGCGTCCGGTGATCCGTATTACCGGCAGATGCAGCAGCAGCTTGCCGCCGCAATGCAGGCCGTACAGCAGAACCCGACCGACACCGCCGCTATGACGCAGCTTGCACGGCTGACCGAACTGCTGGAAAGTTACCGCAAGGGTCTGTCACTGCTTGCGGGCGGCAAGCCGACCACGATCACCGAGGGCAAAATTCCAGACGCGCATATCGTCTTTCTGGACGAGATTTTCAAGGCCGGTGACGGTATTCTGAACTCACTGCTTACTGTTCTGAACGAGAAACGCTACACAAACGAGGGCGTGACCGTGCAGATTCCGGTGATCTCGTTCTTTTCCGCATCGAATGAAATTCCGAATTTCCGCAACAAGGAAGAACAGATTCTCGCGCCGCTGTATGACCGTTTTCAGCTCAAAGTGGTGACGCACAATGTCCAGAAACGCAAGGCGCGGCTGAAGATCCTGCACGAAAAGCAGGACGCGCGGTTTGGCACAGTGACGGCAACCGTCACACTGGACGAGCTGTACGCCATGCAGTCCGAGGTGAAAGCCGTTGTCATTCCGCTGTCGATCAACGAATTGATGGACGATGTACTGGGCGAACTGCGCCGCCAGAGTATCACGGTTTCCGACCGCAAATTCTTCGGTTTCGGACGTATCGCACAGGCGGCGGCATGGCTGAACGGCCACGCAGAGGTGCAGCCGAATGACCTGCTTTCGCTCAAAAACTACCTCTGGAACGAGCCGAAAGAGATTGAAACCGTGTGTGCCGTGCTGGAAAAGCTGTGCGACAATCCGCTGCGTACTCGCCTTGATGAACTGCTGCACAAGGGCAGGGACGCTTTTGAGGCGTTCAATGCCGCGCCGTCCGTCAAGGCACTTGTACCGCTGCGAAGTGCGTTCGCCGCACTGTATCAGGAGTGGCGCACGCTTGATGACAGCGCACAGTCTGACGAACAGCGTGCGCAGACCGCGCAGACACTTGCCGATTTGGAAGCACTCAATCGCAAAGCGCATGATGCGTGCCGTTTTTCGTACAGCACGCTGGAAGAACTCAGTATTTTACAGACCGCATAAGGAGGAAAAGCTATGTTAAACCAGATTATTTTGATCGGTCGCTTGACCAAAGATCCCGAACGGCGCGGCCAGAACAGCGAAAAGCCGGTGGCGGTTATCCGTCTGGCGGTGGACCGCGATTTCAAGCGTGACGGCGATCCGGACGCGGACTTTTTCAACTGCTCCGTGTTCGGCAATCAGGCGAAATTCGTGTTGGAATACGGCAAAAAGGGGCGTTTGGTATCCTTGGTGGGCCGTATGCAGCAGCGCGAGTGGACGGACCAGCAGACAGGCGAAAAGCACACGACTTACGAGGTTGCCGGTTCGGACATCAAGTTTCTGGACAAGAAACCGGAGAATGTCGGTACGCCTGTCGCACAGAACCATGCCGCAGTACCTGCATCGAACATGACACCTCCTGCACCGGTACAGCCGCCGATGAACGACTATCCGCAGCCCATTCCGGGCGCGGCCGCGCAGTATCCGACACCGGATTTCTCCGGTGTGCCGGACAGCTATGCGTGGGGGCCGGGCGGTGCGCCGATGGACAATCCGCCGTTCTGATAACAAAACCGAAAATGCCGCAGAGTAATACGCTCTGCGGCACGATTTTTAGAGGAGAAAATTATGAAATACAGATTTTTTACATTGAAACAGGCAGAAAACGCTCTGCGTCTTGCCGAAAAAAACGTTGCGCCGCGAATTGATGAGGTGTTCCGCCCAACAAGGCTGGAGCAGATGATTTTTGAGGACGCGGGCGGCGATGCCGAGAACAAGGCACTGACCGAACTGTTCCACTTGCTGTACGCTTCGGAACATCGTCCGACAGAAGCGGATTCGCGTTTCTCGGCGGCGAACTGCCGTGCGGCAGTGGTGAATATGCTGCAAAATCAGCCGGAATACGGTGAATTGCGGCGTTTCTGCACAGGAAACGATTTCGTTGCGATAGAAACCGCGAAAATGCTGGTGCAGACTGTTTCGGAGATAGAAAAGCACTTGATGGACGCGCTCGGCAAACTGCCGATGGTTTTGTCAAGGCTTTACGAAAAACAGAACCGTTTACATGAAAAAGTGCAAAGCAATCTCGCAAAAGTGCAGAATAACAGCACAGAACTGCCGGAAATATTGCACTCGGCAGAACAGCTTGCAAGTGTTGCCGAACAAATCGGAGTCGTTCGCACTATGCTGTCCGACACGCTCCGCAAGCAGCTTTCGCAGGAGGAAGCTGCCTTACAAACGGCAGCGCAGGAAAGTCTGGAAACTGCCCAAACGGCGGCATATGCGTCTGCCTGCTGGGGTTCAGAGCCCGGAAACGGCACAGAAAAAGCACAACAGAACCATGAACTGCTCCGCAAACTGAAAGAAAACGACTATCTGCGTGACATTACGCGCCAGCTTGGCCGCATGAAAGAGGTGCTTTCCGCATTGCGGAAGAATGGTTATGCGCATGGTCGCGGCGAAAAATTCTCACTGACGCGCGGCCGCGATTTGAGAAACCTGCTGTCCGGTGAACTTGCGCTGTTAGCGTCACCCGCAACTATGCCGCTGTTTCTACGGCGGTACAATGCGAAAGGGCTGACACAGTACGCCAAGCGCGAGAAGATCCGCAAGGGCGGCGGTGATGTGATCGTCTGTCTGGATGAGTCCGGTTCGACCTGCGGCGAAAATGCCGCTTGGGGCAAAGCACTGGCACTTGCCGTGCAGGACATCTGTGCTCACGAGGGCAGAAAGTTTGCGCTGATACACTTTTCCGGCAAAGATGAAGTGCGTACCGACCGCTTCCTGCCGGGAAAATTCACCGCAGAGGAACTTCTCGCGGCCGCAGAGCATTTCTTTGACGGCGGCACGGATTTTGAAACGCCGCTGAAAGAAGCACTGCGCCTGATGGACGAAGAGGCCTTTGAAAACGCCGATATTCTGTTCATCACGGACGGTTACTGCGATATTTCGGACAAATTAGCCGAAAAGTTGCAGAATGAAGTTTCTGACGCACGGTGTTCAGTGATTGGGCTGCTGATGGACCAGGACTCGCCGGGTGAGGTGTTTTCGCTGGAACGGTTCTGCGAGAGGGTATTGCGAATGAGCCAAGTCAGCGAAGATGATGCGGAACAGCACGTGATAGAACGCTTTGCTTTATAAAATCAGGTATTTGCTCAGAACGAGGGGGTGTTGTCTTTTAGCAGTGTTTATCTTCTCAAATATCGACTTAACCATCGTTTTCCTGTATCTTCTGAAAATCACACTATTTGAAACTGCACCGGAAAAGACAGCCACACCATGTTACAACTCAATATCGAACATAGCCATCAGTTTTTTGAATGTGTCTTGTCCGTCCAGACAGGTATCTGTCAGATAGCCCTTTTCCGTTTCCCACTCGGAGAGTCCACGATAATAAAACATCTTTTTGGAGTCTTCAATAATAAACGGCACGATACCAAATCGCAGACATTCTTTCAGCGCGATCAGTCGCCCGACTCTGCCGTTGCCGTCCTGAAATGGATGGATACGCTCAAATTCATAGTGGAAGCGGATAATGTCGTTAATCGTGACAACAGTCAGTGATTCATATTCGGACAGTAACGCTTTTATCCGCCCATGTACGTCTTTCGGTTTTGCGGTTTCTCGACCGCCGACAACATTTGCGCGCTTTTTATAGTCGCCGACGGCAAACCATGCAAGCGTCGAGTCCTTGGTGCTTTGCTTCAGAATACGATGCAGTTCTTTGATATGGCTCTCTGTCAAAGGTTCTTCCGCATGGTCGATCACATAGTCGATAGCGCGGAAATGATTTACCGTTTCGATGATGTCATCGACAGAGATACCCTCACCGACGTCTACAGTGTTCGTTTCAAAAATCAGTCTGGTCTGATCTTCGCTCAGCTTGCTGCCCTCAATGTGGTTGGAGTTATAAGTCATGCGCACCTGCAGTTCATGGTACAAACCTCCCGGCAGTCGAACGCTTTTTTCATCTCTCAGCATTTGCAGCAAGGCATTATCCGTAATGCTCCGACAGAGTTCTTCCTGCTTGCAGCCAAGGAACGCAGCAATTTTTGCGAGTACACGGTCCGCGATTTTCTCTCCACGGCCAATTTTGGCTACGGTTCGTGAGGAAATGCCAAGCTCCTCCGCGAGTGCAGTTCTGGTCAGTCCTCTTTCGTTCAGCTTCTGTATCAGTCCTTCATATGATATCATAACGCTCATCCTTCCCTTTACTTATTATATCCAATTTTCGAGAAAAGTAAAGGTGAGGCCGTGAGAAAGTAAAGATATCGGCGATAAGTACATCACTGATTTCTGAACACACAGAAATGCAGATATTCTCTTGGTCGGTATAGTTTATCCAGACATCACACCTCCAACACGCTTATGAAGAGATAACACACACATTTTTTCTTCTCATCTTCATTTTTACAGATTAATCAACCATCACTCCCCCAGTTTGACATGGACAGTCCACGATACGATATATTTATCATGTTTTCTCTCCGGCATCTGACACAAGGAATAGGGAAATATTTTATGCTTATATTTGCCTGTTTTATTGGCTGTAATTTTTCTAAAAAAACTGGCATAATGTTATAAATTATGAAGTTTTTCTGAAAGGTTGTGCCATATGCGTTATCGTGCCGAAGATTTTCAAAAAGATTTTTGGGTAAATATCGGCAAACGCATTCGTCTGCGTCGTGAACAGTTCGGTCTGACACGAGATCAATTATCTTATGAAATCGGAGTTAGTGAAAAAACGCTTGGACAAATCGAGCGAGGAGAGCATGGTTGCAATGTCGCACGTCTGTTCATGATTGCCTCCAAGCTGAACATTTCCGTAGACAGACTGCTAAAAGGTACACCTCAGGAAACATTGCTGCCTGCATCTTCGTCTCGTGAACGAATTGACTTATTGCTTGAAGGCCGTCCCGAAATCCAGCTTGACAGCATCTATCATGTTCTGCTATCTATCGTGCCATATTTGCCACTGGATGAAGAAGGGTGATTGTTCTTATGCATATCGTTGTCTGCGAAGATGATGAAGCGCAGTTATTGGTCCTTAAAAAGTATTTCAGCGAATATAAGGCTGGGCATCCCTCCGATGTTATCTCTTTCTTCTCATCAGGCGAAGAATTACTGCAAAACATTATCAGTCGGCCGACAATTCATTTTGCACTTCTTGATATTGAACTGCCCGGTATATCCGGTATTGAACTGGCCGATTTATTGCGCAGACAATATCCCAATGTTCTGATCGTTTTTATTACAAATCATCCGCAATATATCAGAGACGCTTTCAAACTGCACAGTGATCAATACATTTTGAAGCCGGTGCAATCTCGTACCTTATTTTCTGTTTTGAAAACCTTGCAGCACGAATATTGCACTTCACACATTCAATATGTTGAAAATGAGCGCAGACTGATTACCGTTGCATATAGCGATATCGTGTATGTTGAATTCTATCGCAATACTATGACCGTTCACACCGCAGAACAGGTCTTTTCTATGGAAGTCGTTCCGAAGGAGATGAAGAAAACATTGCTTGAGCGCGGTTTGATCCGCACTCATCAAGGATTTTTCGTTAATCCGGTTCACATCAAATCCATTGAGAATGATTATGTATTCTGCATCAACGACATCGAGGTTCCGATCAGTCACAGAGAACGTAAAAATCTGATCAAAAAATTTTCCGAGCGATACGCTTCGATGATATACAAAGTATAAGTTCATATTCAAGTCATTTGCAGACCGTAAATTATCCTGTCGATAGTCTACGGTCTGTTTTTTTCGGACTTGCCCATAAATGATACAGTTTTCAAGAAAAACATAACACCTTTTCATTAAGCTCACGCAAACATCATAATCCGCGCTGTGAATATATATTTGCCGTTATAATCTGCCTTATGTCCATTTTTCAACGAGGTGATTAGACTTGGTTAAACCTATCGCATACTTCATTTGCCGCTGTCAAACATACCGGCCGATACAAAGCAATTTATTATTGCACTCTCCCCTGTCTTCGTTCAATACATTGATAATCGATAACTGCTCCGCAGCTGCACTGCATTATGTGGAACAGATACTCAACAACTGCTCATACAATACCAGTCTTTGCTTTCTGCATGAAGCACCGCAAATGAACGAAGAAGAAACGTCCGCTCTGCGCTCCTTGCGATATCGCACTGTTTCCTTCAATCCGGTATTCTGCAAGGATTACGGCAAAACATCATACATGCGCCAGCGTCGCCACCGACGCTATCTTGAGCAGGCAGATTTCCTGATTGTTGCATCGGATACACCCTCTGCCGAAGTCAGCAATGCGGTCCGTTTTGCCCGGTTGAAATCTATCCCTGTCATCGACCTGACCTCTGACAATCTGCATTTTCGCCCCTAACCCGTACACTTTTGCCGGTTTGATTGTACTCCGTTCTTCTCTGCCGCATAATGGCAGAGAAACCAAGTCAATGGAGGACATTCGCCATGCCTTTACACAAATATATGATCGAACATCTGCTCTATCCGGCAATGGAGCAGCACAAGGGAAACCAGATCCGCGCCATTCTGAACGAGCTTCAGCTTTCGCAGAAAGCAAACGCACCGGCTGTACAGTATCAGCGGCTGATCAAGCTGCTGCTGCACTGCAAACAGCACGTTCCAGCCTACGCCGGTCTGCTGCCGGACGACAGCGTGATTTTAACCGATCCGATGGCCGTTCTGCGCACGCGGATTCCGCTGCTGCCGAAAACGAATTTTCAGCAAAATCCGGAAGCCTATCTTGCGGACGATATTCCGACCTCGGCGCGGATCGCCAACTGTACCGGCGGCTCTACCGGACAGCCCGTTCACTTTTACATGACACGCCATCAGGTCGAGTCCTACGAGGCCGCACGCTGGCGCGGTCTGAGCTGGTACGGCATCACGCAGGGCAGCCGCAGCGTCATGCTGTGGGGCAGCCCGATCGAACTTTCCAAGCAGGCACAGCTCAAGAACCGGCTGAAAGAAAGTCTGCTGAAAAATCGGCGTATTCTGTCTGCATACAACCTCACAGAACAGGATTTAACGAAACACGTTCGCTTTCTGGAGCACTACAGGCCGGAATACTTATACGGTTACGCAACTATTCTGACCGCATTTGCGCAGATGCTTGAAAACGCGCATATCACACCCAACCTGTCCCTAAAAGCCGTTGTTTCCACCTCGGAAACGCTGGAAAAATGGCAGGAAGAACTGCTTTCGCGCGTGTTCCGCTGTCCGGTCGCAAACGAGTACGGTGCGCGCGATGCCGGTATTCTTGCGTACACCTGCCCCGAGGGCGGTATTCATATCACAGCCGAAAACTGCGTCATTGAAGTGCTTGATCCCGTGACACACGAGCCGGTGCCGGACGGCACGAGCGGTATCCTCGCCGTCACCGATCTGACCAATTATGTTCAGCCGCGTCTGCGCTATCTTCTTGGCGACATGGGAACGCTCTCCCCTGCTTCCTGTCCGTGCGGCCGCAATCTTCCGCTTTTGACACATATCGACGGGCGTGAGGACGACCTGCTGATCGGCTCGAACGGTACACTGGTTCACGGCAATGTGATCGGTCAGCTCCTGCGCCCGTTGGACGGTCTGCGCGCTTTCCAGTTCCGTCAGCACGCAGCAGACCGTGCCACTCTCTATCTGGTAAAAAGCACTTCAGGGGCTCCGCTCGATGAGAACGTCATTCACAACCTTCTCGCAAAGGCGCTTCCCAATGTCAAAACGGAAATTATGCTTGTCCCCGAAATCAAGCCGGCCGCATCCGGCAAAACGCGCTATGCCATCCGTGAATGTCCTTTGCCGAGGTGATGGATATGAAACATATCGAACCTCCATTATGGATGACCATACTCCTTATTATGGTCTTTATTATACTGATCACAGGCTGTGGATTTCATATTTATCTGCATAATGAAGGGTGGTGCCATTGCCCTTTTATTTCCCGGTAACAAACAGCTAAACAACACAGATTGAAAAAGAGCAGGTATTCCGCGAGGCGTACCTGCTCAAACAATGCAAGGAGTGTTTTTAATGTTAAAGGATCATCTGCTGAATTGGTGCCGAAACGAATTCGAAAAATCGAATGCTGGTTTCTGCGATTGCTCGTGCAACAACAAGGAATACTGCCACCATGATTGCCAAGAATGTCTTAACCAAGTTCACTGGTATCCAACGCATGGCGGCCGTTCTGATTACGACTGTCCAAATCTGCTGCTGAACTATGTACTGCACTACACGGATTGTTACTCACAGCAAATTTCCGAGGCCTTAAAACTTGTGGACATCAGCCGTTATCCGTATTATAATATTTTCTCGATAGGCTGCGGCGCAGCACCCGACCTGATGGCCTTCGAAGACGCTGTTGACAAGGATCAGGATATTTATTATAAAGGCTATGATCGTAATCCATTGTGGGAACCTATTCACGACCGAATTGATGAATATACCTCCCAAACAGCTCATATTGAAACAAAACTGTGCCGCGAAGATATTTTTGATGTGTTTGCCGAAGGAAAACCCGCGCATAAACAGTATAATATCGTTATTATTCAGTATCTGCTGTCGCATCTGTACAATAACGGTCAATATGTCAGCACATGCCAGCTGTTTCAGCATATCATTCACAATATTATCGTGAATCGGCCCAAAAATTCGCCGTTCCTGATTATCATCACCGATATCGACAGCTGCCATAAAGGTAGAAGCAAATGGCACGTTTTTCTGGATATGCTTGAAGAAGCAGGATGCTGTGGACAGGCATATGCGCGCAGTACTTACCCACAAGGAGATCTTGGTCAAAACCGCTGGAGGGATTGGCAGCATATACAATCTCCATCCTATGGCAATATCTCTTATGAATATTTACAAATCCATTCCGGTGCAGCACAGCTTATAATCGAACTGGAGTGAACTGAGCGATGATAATAAGCGCAAGCAGGCGTACAGACATACCAACTTACTATTCCGAATGGTTTTTCAACCGGCTCCATGAAGGCTATGTTCTGGTGCGAAACCCTATGAATATTCATCAGGTGAGCAAAATCACCCTGAATCCCGATGTCGTGGACGGAATTGTATTCTGGACAAAAAATCCAACACCAATGCTCGATAAACTGGATCAGTTGAATGATTACACTTATTATTTTCAGTTTACACTGAATGCCTATGGACGTGATGTTGAGACCGGGGTTCCGTCGAAAAACAATGTAATCATACCAGCTTTTCAAAAATTGTCCGATAAAATAGGTCCTGAGCGAGTCATTTGGCGCTACGACCCTATCTTTATCAGCAAAATCTATACGATCGACTATCACCTCCATTATTTCGAACAGCTTGCCAAACGCCTTTCGCCGTACACCAAAAAATGCACCATCAGTTTTCTTGATTTTTACCGTAATACGCAAAAGAATATAGCAGGGCTTAACATCGAACCGTTTACTCCCGAGATACAGGAGCGGATAGCGGAAAATCTGGCTGCTATTGCAAGAAGCTATGGACTGAAAATGGATACCTGTGCAGAGGGTATTGATTTACAGAAATACGGTATTGACCACGCACGATGCATTGATGATCGACTGTTCAGTCGATTACTGAATTGCCCACTTAAAGCGGGAAAAGATAAAAATCAGCGTCTCGAATGCAACTGTATTGAAAGTCTGGATATCGGCGCTTACAACACCTGCCGCAACGGCTGCAAGTATTGCTACGCCAATTTCAGTCAAAAGTCTGTTGCTGCTAATTCAGAGAAGCACAACCCCCAGTCACCGCTTCTCTTCGGAACAATCAGTAATGAAGATAAAATCACCGAACGTATCATGCACTCCTGCGTTGACCGTCAGATACAATTCAAATTATAGTCCATGCACACAAAGGAAAACCGCCGCAGCTTTACCTGCGACGGTTTTCTTTTGTATATCAGCTTACGATTTCGCAATGGATATTACCGTAGTTTGCACCCGGAATAACAATGCAGAAGGTGGAAGAATTCGTGTTGCCAAGCGCGTAATACCAGGAACCGGAGGTCTTGTTGCCAGTCGTGTACCAGGTACCAGCTGCATTCTGCATAACGATGTTCGCAACCGTTGCGCCACCATCCCAGTTCGGAGTGATCTTCAGACGCTTACCGCTTGCATTCGTTACTGTTACACGATACGGAATGCCATAGTTTGCACCAAGCAGATTGGCAGAACCGGATTTTTTAGACAGAACCGTATTGTATTCGTTCGTGTTCTTGAACGGACGGGTGCCGTTTACCGGAGCCGGCCATTCACCGAGCACAAAGGCAGAGGTGGAGTTTGCATTGACGGTGACATTCTTCTGCGCATAATTCAGCTGACCACAGAACTGCGTACCGTTTGCAGGCTCCTGATTGGTGATAGAGAAGTAGGTACTTGCCGCGGTGGAAGTATTACCGTATACGATACGTGCGTAAACATTCCCCTTGTTGGAGGTCATGCTCAGTTTTCCGTTAACCAGCAGTTTGTTGGCAACGTCTGCATAGAGCACAAACCGAGAAGACTTTGCAGGAATGGTTACAGTACTTGCCGAGGAATTGAAGTAGCTGCGAACCATCGGAGCAGTCATCGCGAGCTCATCTGCGGCGCTGCTGCCGGATGTACCGATTGCCTTGTTATGAATAGTCAAAGTAACCGCACTCGAGTTACCGTTCTGAACAACAACGCCAAAGCGCTTGGTTGCGCCAGTATAATTGTGATGATAGAACTCAAAGTCCATACGCTCATTTGCGTTGAACGTCGTACCGGTCAGATAACCGTTCGTGCTGTTGCTGCTGTAGATGCTTTCCGGGTTGTCCGAAAACAGCGTACGGCGAGCAACACCATTGGTCATGCTGACACCGCTGTAACTGCCGACTGCGCCTGCGCTAGCAACCATCGTCGCTACCGTCGTAACCGCCATCAACATGGATACAATTTTCTTACCGAGTTTCATAAAAAGAACCTCCTCGTTTTCATATGGCCGATCGGCTCCTGCATGCGCATTAAACATAGCACGCAAGACGAAAACAAGGAGGTTTTCAATCAAATCATGTCATAAAATCACCATTATGTAACTTCATGCAGAAAAACTGTTAAATTGACTTTCCAGACTGCTGAGCCTTGGAACAAGGGGAGTTTTTGTCATTTTATTCGATGTTTTCCGCGACCTTGCTCAATCCATCGGTGGAAACAGTGCCGTACAGGTGATACAGCACATCGTCATGCGTCCAGAAGATCGTTGTGGCTCCGTTTTTGTTAATAAGCTTTGCTGTTTCTCCGTGAAGATTAAACTCCATAGATTGTGCATTTTGAAGTGACCCCGAAAAGTTAGACAATATTTTGAAGTAAAAATTGTTCAAGCAGCCGAAAGGGCTTGTTGTCTGTGAATTGCAGGCGGCAGGCCCTTTTGCTTTACCTTGATTCTTCGGTTATTGCAGCAGTCCGGATACTCAATGATGCTGGATAAGCAGATACGATCTCTGATTGAATATGATGTGAAGCATATCAAGATGAACAACGGCTTTTTCTTCTTCCTGCCTACGTCCTTTCTGGCCGTTGAAAAGTGGTATGGGCAGCGCATGAAGCTTGGTAGCCAGGTGATCTGGTATCACAAGCGCATAGCCGCCCTTTACGACTCGTACGCGCTGTTTGATACGATGACGGACAGCAGCGCCGGACAGGGGGAACCGCGAAGCGGTGGGACCCGTCCCGGCGTTGCGCTTCCGTCCTCGTGCGAGAACGCGCAAACGGCTGCAGACGGCGCGTAACGCTTGCAAGGATGAAAGGAAAGAGGGCCGATACGGCGGATTGCCTACAAACCGCACAGCACGTTCTACGGCGGCGTAACGGCAGGCGTGCGGGCAGGGGATATCGCCGGGCACGTTTGATATACGCGCTCTAATGACAGAAAGGAGAACGTTAAATGTTGACACTATGGGACATCTTGGAGCAGTTGTGCAATGGCGGCTTCCTGGTGGAGTCTTTCCGGCCGGATGCAGCTTCGTGCGTTGGTCTGTATCGTATATTTGAGGGTTAAATCTGCTGCTGTTGACAGAATTGTTCATGTCTGGAACAGTGGTTCTGATGCTCTCTGTTCGGTTCAAAAATTCTGGATTGGTCATAGTCCTTCGGTGTGTTCGCAGAACTACACATTGCAGGCGAGTACCGGCGATACGTTCTTTATGGGTATTGGCGTTTATGGCAAGGCTCCTTCTGCTTACTGGGAAACTGTGAAGCTTGAATTTAATCCGGCAAAGGTAGGGCGGTGTCCCTGGTTTTCGGCTCTGTACAATGAGTTGATAGCTGCTGCAAAGTATGTGGACTTTAAGCGGTTCGATGTGGCGATTGATATTCCGATTGCGCGATCTCGGCTCCGCCTGGTGAAGGACCAGCGCAAGTACACGCTGATGAAGTACAGCAATGAAAATATGACGGAATATCTTGGCGTGCGATCTTCACACGGACAAGTGAAGCTTTATAACAAAGCGCTGGAACGTGGACTTGAAAGCGATCTGACACGTTTGGAGATAACCGTTGATTATGAGCGGTGCAGCTGGGGCGAGTTCAGGCGGCTGTTTCCGGTGGTGCTGGATAACGGTTCGGCGTTGCCTGATGATCTGAATGGTACTGATTATGTTTTGTGTATGGCGTGTCTGGAACATCCGGAGTACATACAGCATTTGCCGTATAAAAAGCGCAAAAAAATTGAGCAGTTGCTTGCGACAACTGCCCAAAACGTTCAACCTGATGAACTATCTTACAAGGATATTTTAGCACAGATTTTGTACTATGGCAAGGATATAAAACCGGAAATGTGGGCAGATTTTCACGAAATTGACGCAGAAATTCCGGAGGAATGGACAAAAAAGAAAACGAAAATGTTCGATGAAATAAAATCCTATGGACAGTTCCAGATTTAGCGTGAACTTGAACAAAATTGTTATTTTGCATACATTAGCGCCGCATATGGTCTATGCAGACGTTGGAGCGCAGCGAGGGCAGCGTACCGGCTGCATTCGCCCGCGAAAACGTCTGCATAGGTAATTATACAAAATAAAAGTTTTGTATAATTAGGGGCAGCTATTCGCTAATATTCGTATCCAGCCACTCGATCGCGGCAGCAACGGCATGGGAATTATTATCTCGCACAACAACATCTGCAAGACTTTTTGTACTATTTGCTGCATTTTCTGGTACAAATGAAACACCGGCAACCTGAAGCATCGGATCGTCATTCGAACTGTCACCGATAGCTAATACATTTTTATGCTTAATCCCAAGCATATCAGCGATTTTCAAAAGAGATGATCCTTTGTTAACATTCGCAGCAGTAATCTCCCAAAAATTCGGTGTACTTGCCGCGATGCAGAACTCATTTTCATAACGCGACAGGAACTTTCGAACGTCAGCCATGATCAGCTCTGGGCCGGTCAAATTGATCTTACACCAGCCCGAAGTATCTGGCAGTTCGCAATCAGACACCATATCGTATTTGAGATTGAGAACGCGCATATGATGTTCGGTTTCTGCACTCATCCGGCGTACATGAATTTTTTCTCCTTCAAATATTTCGCAGCCCAATTGTGAAAATTTTGACAAAGCGGTATCCATCAGCTCCACCGTTTTTTGAGGCATTCCGGCACACCACATTATATTTTGGCTGGAATCCATAATCAGTGAGCCATTCAAATGAGTGTATGGTGCATTGAACGGCAACAGTGTGCGATATATATCTATCGCACGTGGCGCGCGCCCTGTTGCGAGCGAAAAACTGCCTCCATTTTTGACAAAATACCATATTGCCTCTTGGTTTTTCGCAGATATCTGTTTTCTGCTGTCCAGCAGTGTCCCGTCCATATCGCAGCCGAGCAGCAGCCCATCAAATTTTTTCATTGCATTCTCTCCAGCTTTTGCAGAATTTCCACAAAGTAATCAGGCAGCGCTGCTGAAAACTTCATCCGCTCCCCTGTTTTCGGGTGTGTTAGCGTTAGCTCTGCGGCGTGCAGACATTGCCCCCCAATATCGGAAAACCTGTCTTTTTTCAATCCGTACACAGGATCACCGATAATCGGATGTCCGATCGAGGCCATATGCACGCGAATTTGATGTGTACGCCCGGTTTCAAGCTGAAATGCCATATGCGTATAGCCACGGTATCGTTTCAGTACAGTATAATGTGTGATTGCTTCTCTCCCGCCCTCAACAATGGCCATGCGCTTGCGATCGGTTTTGTGTCGTGCGATCGGCTTGTCAACCGTTCCGCTGTCCTCGCGAGGGCTTCCAACTACGATCGCTTCATAGCCGCGATACGCAGTATGTGCCGCAATCTGTGCGGCAAGACTCTGATGAGCGCTGTCGTTTTTGGCAACGACAAGCAGTCCGCTGGTGTCTTTGTCGATGCGATGAACAATGCCGGGACGATGCTCGCCGTTAATGCCGGAAAGGCTTTCACCGCAGTGAAACATAAGCGCATTCACAAGCGTGCCGGACCAGTTTCCGACTGCCGGATGCACGACCATGCCGCGCGGTTTATTCACCACAACGATATCCTCATCCTCATAGACGATATCGAGCGGAATATCTTCGGCTGCAAGGTCAACCTCACGCAGCTCTGGCATAATGACAGTAAGAACCTCTCCGCCAGCGAGCTTGTAATTCTTTTTGACAGATTTTCCATCAGCATTTACCGCCTGCTCCGAGAGCAGATTTTGTACAGCAGAACGTGTCAGGCCGTCTATATGCTCGGACAGCCAGCTGTCAATACGCTTGCCTGCGTCCTCATGCGGTACGGTTAGCTTCATCTCATTCATTGTCGTTCACCGCTTCGTTTTTATCATTCGGCTTATCCTTATGCTGAAACATAAAATAAATAACAAACAATACGCCGCCGACGCAGATAAAGATATCCGCAACGTTAAACACGGGGAAATGAATAAGACGAAAATCAAACATGTCAACTACAAAGCCTCTTGCAACGCGGTCAACGGCATTGCCGACCGCGCCTGCTGCAATCAGAACAAGGGACCAGCTGCCCAGCGCTGTCTGCATCAGTTTTTTCGAAAGTGCGTAACAGATTGCAAGCGTAATAACCGCTGCGAGTGCAACAAAAATCCAACGTGAATCAAATTTCGCAAACATGCTGAACGCTGCTCCGCGGTTTTCGATATAGGTCAGATGAAAAACGTTCTCGATGAGCGGAATAGTATGCTGCGGCTGAAGCACAGTAAACGCCCAGTGCTTTACCACTTGATCAACCACGATCATGACAAGAATTGCCGCAATATATAAAGGCATGAAAAACTCTCCTATCAGCTAAAAAGGAGGGAACAGAAAGACCTGTTCCCCCCCTTCCCTTTTATTTATTGTTTCAGCCGACGACCTTAGCGCAGCGTGCGCACAGAGCCGGATGAGCAGCATCCGAACCGACGGACTTCGCCTGCTTCCAGCAGCGCAGGCACTTCTCGCCTGCTGCGCGGACGACAGAAATCGTCAGGCCCGGCAGTTCCTCACTTGCGAGGCCTTCGCCTTCGCCTGCAACAACATCCATTTCAGAAACGATGCACAGGTCAGCCAGATCCTGGCCGCAGCCGTTCATGAATGCAGCAGTATCAGCATCCGTATAAACGGTTACATGAGCCTCAAGCGGCTTGCCGATCGTCTTGGCGTTGCGAGCACCTTCCAGCGCCTTGTTCACATCATCGCGGAACGCGATCAGCTTATTCCACTTTTCCGTCTCCGCCTCATCAAATGCAAACGCATCATCAGCCTGCGGCATCTCATTATATGCAACGTTGCGTACATCGTCCTCTGTTGCATGCGGCATAGCCTGCCAGATCTCATCTGCGGTGAAGCAGAGGATCGGAGAGAGCATGCGAACCAGAGCGCTCAGGATACGATAGATCGTGGTCTGAGCAGCACGGCGGCTTGCACCTGCCGTCTCGTCGCAGTACAGACGGTCCTTGATAACGTCGAGATAGAAGTTCGACATATCAACGACGCAGAAGTTGTGAATTGCGTGGAAAACGGTGTGGAACTCGTAGCTGTCGTAACCCTCGCGTACCTTTGCGGTCAGTTCATTCAGCTTCATCAGCGCCCACTTGTCCAGATCGGTCAGGTCAGCATAAGCGACTGCATCGGTCTTGGGATCGAAATCAGCGAGGTTGCCCAGAATATAGCGGGCCGTGTTGCGGATCTTCAGATAGTTCTGAGAGAGATGCTTGAGCATATCCTTGGAGATACGCATATCCTGACGGTAGTCCGAAGAGGCGACCCACAGGCGCATAACATCAGCGCCGTACTGCTTGAGAATGTCCTCCGGGGCAATGCCGTTGCCGAGCGACTTGGACATCTTCTGGCGCTCCTCATCAACGATCATGCCATGCGTAATGACCGTCTTATACGGCGCCTTGCCCTGCGTTGCGATAGAGGTCAGCATAGAGGACTGGAACCAGCCGCGATACTGGTCATTGCCTTCCAGATATACGTCGACCGGAGTCTTTTGACCCTCGCGATTTTCAATGACAGCGCGCCAGGACGAACCGGAGTCGAACCATACGTCCATGGTATCGGTTTCCTTGTCGAAATCGGCGCAGCCGCACTCGCACTTGATGCCTTCCGGCAGGATCTCAGCAGCGGACATATCGAACCATGCGTTGGAACCCTTCTCGCGGAACAGGTCAGCAACTGCCTTGATGGTCTGCTCGTTAACAAGCGGCTTTCCGCACTTCTTGCAGGTAAAAATCGGAATCGGAACACCCCAGACACGCTGGCGGGAAATACACCAGTCCGAACGTTCGCGGATCATGGAAGTCATTCGTTCCTGACCCCAGCCCGGGATCCATTTGATATCCTCGCAGGCATTGACAGCATCGTCCTTGAGAGCGTCAACCGAGCAGAACCACTGCTCCGTGGTACGGAAGATAATCGGGTTCTTGCAGCGCCAGCAGTGCGGATAGCTGTGAACGATATCCTCGGTTGCGAGGAGTGCGCCGCAGTCATTGAGATCCTTGAGAATAACCTCATTGGAGTCCTCTACGAACATGCCCTCATACTTGCCCGCTTCAGCCGTATGACGGCCCTTGCCGTCAACCGGAACAATGATCGGAATTTTATACTTCTGGCAAACGATAAAGTCATCGGCACCAAAGCCCGGAGCGGTATGAACACAGCCGGTACCGGCATCGAGCGTTACATGCTCACCGACGATAACGAGCGACTCGCGGTCATACAGCGGATGCTTTGTCTTGATCATTTCCAGATCAGAGCCAAGGCAGGTTGCGAGAACTTCCCACTCGGAGATGCCTGCGGTCTTCATGACGGACGCGACAAGCTCCTTCGCCATGACATAAATCTCGCCTGACGGAACCTTAACGAAATCATATTCAAAGAACGGATTAAGGGAAATCGCCAGGTTGCCCGGGATCGTCCATGTCGTGGTCGTCCAGATGACGAAGTAAACGTTGTCCTTGCTGCCAAGCAGCTTGGTGATCACGCCCTTGTCATCGGTTACTGCGAACTTGACGAAAATGGACTTGCACGGAATATCCTTATACTCGATCTCGGCCTCAGCCAGAGCAGTCTCATCATGCGGGCACCAGTAAACCGGCTTCTGACCCTTGTAGATGTAGCCCTTCTTTGCCATTTCGCCAAAGATCTCGATCTGAGCCGCCTCGTAATCGTGAGTCAGGGTCAGATACGGACGATCCCAGTCACCGATAACGCCCAGACGCTTGAACTGCTCGCGCTGCGTGTTAACGTGATCGTGTGCAAACTCTTCGCACTTGGAGCGGAACTCAGCAACGGAAACCTTGCTGCGGTCCATGCCGTATGCCTTGATTGCCTGACGCTCGATCGGCAGACCGTGCGTATCCCAGCCCGGAATATACGGCGCCTGATAACCCATCATATTACGCGAACGCAGAATAAAATCCTTGAGGATCTTATTGAGCGCGTGACCCATATGCAGGTTTCCGTTTGCATACGGAGGGCCGTCATGCAGAACGAAAAGCGGCTTGCCTTCGTTCTTCTTCATCAGTTCGTGATACAGATCTGCATGCTCCCAGTTTTCCAGGAAACCCGGCTCGCGCTTGGGAAGACCCGCACGCATCGGGAAATCTGTTTTTGGCAGATTGATTGTATTATTATAATCCTGCTGCATTGGCAGTATTCATTCCTTTCAGTTTTGACTTGCAGCGGCTGTTGCAGCCGCTCTTATTTCGTTTTTTTCGGATCGTAGTCTGCGCCAAACTTCAGCTCACCGAAATCAAACTTGCGAGTGGAGTCCTCAGCCGGAGCATCCGCCTTGTCAGCAGCTGCATTCTTTTCATCGGCCGCAGGCTTTGCGATTTTTGTGGTCTTGTCATCGACCTTCGTCTTCTCCTGAGTCTGTGCAGGCTGCACCAGCTTCTCTGCCTTTGCAAGCTCGACAAGGGCCTTAGCCTGAGCCTGATATGCCGCCGAAACACGCGCAACAAACTCGACCGTGCTCTTGCGGGCAGCCTCAAGCTTGCGTGCCTCGAGCTCGATTTCGCTTCTGGTATCCTGTACCTTGCTCTCGGTTTCGGTCTTTGCGGCGGCAACGATGTCTTCGGCTTCCTTCTTTGCCTTGTCGATCGTATCCTGTGCGATCGACTGAGCAGACATCAGGGTGCGGCGCATTCCGTCCTCAACACCGCGGTACTCCTCAATCTTGTCAACCAGAACCTTCATCTTTGCTTTCAGAGAAGCGTTTTCCTTCTGCATGGCAGCGAACTCCTCTGCGACGCGCTCGAGAAAGGTATCGACCGATTTCATATCGTATCCGCCGAAAACAGCCTTTTCAAAGCCGATCTCTTGAATTTCCTGCACCGTCATAGTCTTTCCTCCGTAAAAATGTTTGTTTTGCCCGATGCACGGGAAAATGGCCGGGCATTGCCCGACCACCCGCATGTTTCTTTTTGCAGGCATCACAGCATATAAACAACCTGTTCCAGAACAATGATCGTGAAAAATGCCAGCATGAACGGGATGTCAAACGGACATCTCCTGAAGGCATCAATCTGGCTCACAAGACTCCGAAACGGCTGAATCAGTGGTTCGGTAAGCATACAAAGAAACTCATACAGTCTGGAGCCGCCGGCCTGAGAGAACCAGCTGAGTATCGCTCTGGCAAAGAGCAGAAACTCAAGAATGCGCAGCAGATTGCCGACAATATATGAAGCTATCATGTTCACAGCAGCAGCCCTTAGAAATACATACCGCTGCTCTCAAGCTCATCGATCAGATCGCCCATAATGTCTACATTGTAGGGCGTGATGATATATGTGCTGTTTGCAACCTTTTTGATCTTGCCTTCATTCGCATATGCAACACCGCTCAGAAAATCCACCAGACGACGCGCGATATCCTTGTTTGTCTGCTCCAGATTGAGGACCACCGTGCGCTTGTCCTTCAGATGATCTGCAATTTCAGCCGCCTGTTCAAAGCGATCAGGCTTGACAAGAACCACTGCAAGCTTGCTGGTCGTGTTGATGCTGACGACCTTGTTATCCCGCAGGCTCTCATGGCGCGGCTGCGAAACAGTGTTCTCCACAGTGGCACTGCTATACGAGTGATCGTACGAACGGTTTTCGTACGATGAAGGCACACTATTTATTGCAGGTTCTTCGCTGCGCGGCTGCCGGGACATATCCTCTTCGTAATCGTCCTCAGCATCCCCGCCCTTGACCCAATCAAGAAAGCTTTTGATCGAACCCATGTAAGTTCCTCCTTATATTTTAAGGCGAAACGATCTGATAAGGCCGTGCGCCAAAGATCGCCGTGCCGATGCGAACCATGTTTGCACCGCACGCAATCGCCGTTTCAAAATCATTTGTCATTCCCATCGACAAATAATCCATATCTACATTATCGTATTTTTTTGTCAAAATGTCAACAAATACTTGTCGCATTTCATTGAAATAGCGCAAGTTTTTCGTTTCTGCATCGGCTACCGGCGGAATTGCCATCAATCCGCGTATATGAAGCGACGGTTTTGCACGCAAAGTGTCGATTGCATCCAGCAGTTCATCCGGGTCAATGCCGCTCTTGGCCTGCTCTCTGCCAATGTTGACCTCGAGCAGAATATCCTGTCGGATACCATGCTTTGCGGCCTCTTTTGCGATCGCTTCGCCAAGATGAACCGAACCGACCGACTGGATCAGAGAGACCTTGCCGACCAGAAACTTCACCTTATTAGTCTGGAGCGTGCCGATAAACTGCAGGTCCGCTCCTTCATAAGCGTTCTGTTCATACTTTTCAAGCAGCTCCTGCACACGGTTTTCACCGCACACCTCGATGCCTGCGCGAATCGCTTCCTGGACGCGCTCCGCATCATTCATCTTGCTCGCGGCAACCAGTATGATGTCTTCCGGCTTTTTTCCTGCTTTTTCCGCTGCACGCGCTACCCGTTCCTTTACCTGAGCGATGCGTTCATGCAGCTCATTTCTTTCCTGTTCTGTCATGTTTTCACCACCGTATTATCCTTTAGATCTGTTCCTCGGACAATGACCTGATCCTGCTCGACCAGCATATCCGAATCGGTTGCACTCTGCTCGACGATATAGCTGTCATCGGTCTCATACAGCTTGTTGATCACCTTGAATTTGCGTACCGAGCCGCTGAGAATGAACACACCCGTGTCCTTATGCTTCTCACCATTGCTGTCCGTCCATTCCTCCACGCGCAGTGCGCTCTTGGGAACGCTCAGGCCGGTGTACGATGCAATGATGATTTCGACCGGCTGCTGACGCATGGAAACCATCCCGCTGTTGAAATCAGTGCCTTCCAGCACGAGCAAAGCTGTATCATCATCATGCTCCCAGTTAACTGCATACACGGTTACCGGGCTCGTGAGAGATGCCTGAGTAAAATTGACCTTAAGCTCCTGACCGATCTGCAGCCGTTCCGCCTGTTCTGCCGGAATTTCGCAGGCCAGATACCAGCTGAAGCCCTGCACCATCTTGCCGAGCGTTGAGCTGCTGTGACGTGTTTCGGGTGCCTTGGATGTCAGCTCACGAAAGCGCGCAACCGTCAGACCCGAAAGCGATGCCGGCTTGAGCGTATCTTCAAAGCCATCTACGATCTCGGAAAAATATCCGGAGCAGGGCGCCTTCAATTCAGCGGTTCGACCGGACAGACTCTGCTGCAGGCTGTCGCGCTGCGCGCTCAAAGAATCCCGCTCCGCACGGATTGAGGCGGAGTCCAGCTGATCCGCAGCGCGGCGCAGAGAAAGCGTTCGCAAGGATGCAGATGAGGAAGTAAGCACGCTGCCCGAGCCTTCCTTGGTCTCAGCGGCAAGGTTTTGAATGGCCAGCGTAATCTGCTGATCGATCTTCGCTGTGTCCGAACTGTCGTTTGCGGTCTGAAGCGCAGTATCGAGCTGACTGATCCGGTCATCGAGCGGATCCAGCTGACGGCTGAGCTCCAGTGCTTCATCATCGCCGTACACAACCGCAAGCGGCGCATTTTTCTGCACACGCTCACCGCTGTATACGATATGCTTGACTGACTCACCGCCGCCCTTGATCGTGATTTCATCGCGAACGAACCATCCGTCCGCAGTGAAGCTGTCATTCACCGTGACGCGCATAGCCGGTGTCGTTTCCGGAGCTGCCGAAAAAATACCGAAAAAGCTGCGTCCGATATACAGCAGCACGACTGCAGCAATCATCATAAAAACCAGATGGCTGCGGTCACGTTTCTGCTGCCGTGCCGGTTTTGTTTTCTGTTTTTGTTCCATGAAGTGCCTCGTAAGTAATCAACTGTCCGCACGCTCCTCCCTCGCTCCGTACAGCTCCACCGGATGCTGCGGAATGATCGTGGAAATTGCATGCTTGTAGATCATCTGCTGTTTCCCTTCGCTTTCCAGAATAACGACAAAGTTATCAAATCCACGGATAATTCCCCGCATTTGAAAGCCGTTCATCAGAAAAAACGTTGTATTCTGACTCTGCTGACGCAGAGCAGCAAGCATTCTGTCCTGCAGATTGATTTCGTTTCGCACAATAATACCTCCGTTGCTGTTGCAGTTTATGGTATCATTGTACACCGTGTTTTTGCAGATATTCTGTCGAATGCTGCAGGACATCTGCAAACTCTTCACTCTTATTATTATAATATATCCAGTGGATGCTGTCATCCCTTTTCAGCCAGGTAAGCTGCCTTTTTGCATAATTTCTGCTTCGGCGTTTTAACAGCTCGATACAGCTTTCGAGGGTTTCGCTGCCCTCCAGATAGCCAAGGAGCTCCTTGTAGCCGATCGCCTGCGCCGCCGTTCCCGCAAGAAGTCCATTTTCCCAAAGATATCTGGTCTCATCGATCAGCCCATCACGAATCATGTCGTCAACCCGGCTGTCGATTCGATGATAAAGCGTCTGCCGGTCTTTCGGACACAGCCCGAGCTTGATTGCCTGATATTTCGGCTCCGGACGCTTGTGCAGGCGGTTCATTTCTCCGATTGTCATGCCCGTCTGCTCGTATACCTCGAGCGCACGGATAACACGCTTCAGATTATTCGGATGCAGCCGTTCTGCGCTTTCCGGATCGACCCCTGCAAGGCAGGCGTGCACTGCTTCGTTCCCCTGTTCACGAGCCATGATTTCGTATTTTTTTCGAACAGAGAGATCGGTCTCGTCGCCCGAAAAGGTGCTGCACTCGATCAGCGCATCCATATAAAGCCCCGTGCCGCCGACGACGACGGGTATCATGTTCCGCGAAAGAATATCCTGCGCAGCCGCATCTGCGAGTTCGACATACCGGGCTACCGAAAATGCCTCTCCCGGTTCGCACACATCAAATAGGTGGTGTCGGATGCCCTGCCTTTCTTCAATGGTCGGCTTGGCCGTTCCGATGTCCATATATCTGTACAGCTGCATGGAATCAGCCGAAATGATCTCGGTATGCAGTTTTTTCGCAAGTGCAACAGAAAGCGCGGTTTTGCCGCTTGCGGTCGGTCCGCAGATGCAGACCAGTCGATTATCCATGAAGTCAGCTCCTTGCCTACTGGTTAACACGTTTGAACATTTTATCCAGTTCATATTTTGTCAGACGAACAGTCGTCGGCCTGCCATGCGGGCAGGATCGCACGTTATCGTCCGAAAGCACACGGTCACACAGACTTTGCAGCTCCAGCATCGTTGTTGCTCTGCCTGCTTTGATCGCCGCCTTGCATGCAACCGTATGAATGAGGTCATCCAGGCGGTCCGGCACTGTTGTGCGGCTGTTCATTGCTTTCTCGGCCAGCTCACTGATAACGCTCTGGACGTCACCGCTGTCCAGATACGCCGGTACGCTGCGTACAGCAAAGCTGTTCTCGCCAAACGGGTCGATAGAAAATCCGGCTTTGCGAATATCCTCCAGCTGCGTCTGGACTGCTGCCGCCTCCTCGCCGGTCAGTTCGACCACGACCGGCGTCAAAAGCTGCTGCTGCGGCATTTCTGTCTCAGCGCGGAGCTTATTGAACAGAATTCGCTCGTGAGCCGCATGCTTGTCGATGAGCAGCAGACCGTCTTCATCCTCTGCTATGATGTAGGTGCGGAAGCACTCGCCGATGACGCGCGCACCGTGATCGATCGGCTCATATACCGGCTCCTCCGCCGCAGTTTTCTGCGGATTCGTCTGCGACTGCGGAATATTGACCAGATTATCCTCGGATGCCGTATCGCTTGCAAGTTCCGCTGCTTCTTCATCCGTCTGTGGCCGTTCGGCAGGGAGAACTGCAATATCAGCCTCCGGTTCGACCTTTTCCTGCGTATTCTTCAGCTCACTTGGAAGCTGTACACGGCCGACCGCGCGTGCCGGATCGGGTTTAAAGTTCCCGAGTGGCGGTGCAGACATATAGACCGGACGTACAGTACGCGGCGGTACGGATACCAGAAAATCCTCCAGCTCCGCCTCCTCCCCTTTCGAGACCGGCTGTGTCTGAAGTGGCTGCGCAAACGAGCGTGCAGCCGGTGCCGGTTCGGAACGCGGCACAGCAAAGCGCTGCTGTTCCTGCGTGAGATTGTCCTCGCGGGGCGTATGCTTTTCCTTGTGCTCAAGCTGCGGCGTATTATCGTTCGCTGCAAGTGCGTTCTTACAGGCAATGTAGACCGCCTCGAACACCGGTTTTTCCTGTGAAAACTTGACTTCCGTCTTTGCCGGATGCACATTGACATCAACTGCCGACAGCGGAAGCTCCAGAAAAATTGCGCCGGACGGGTATTTTCCCGTAATGATGGCATTTCGATATGCCTCTTCAAGCGCCGCCTGCATGAGCCGGCTTTTGACATAGCGTCCGTTGACGAAAAAATGCTGCATGGAACGATTGGCACGTCCTGCGTGCGGCTTTACAATATAGCCGTGGACAGTCAGTCCATTATGCTCGTTTTCCGGAACCTCGATCATATTTGCCGTCATTTCTTTTCCGAACACCGCGAATACCGGCGTAATCAGCTTCCCCTTGCCGTCCGTTGAAAAGACCTGCTTTCCGTCGCGGATCAGGGTGAATGCGATTTCAGGGTGCGACAGTGCAGCGTGCTGAACAACGCCAAGTACATATCCGGCTTCTGTAAAATCTTTTTTCAAGAACTTCATGCGTGCCGGGGTATTATAGAAAAGATCTCGAACAACAATCGTCGTACCCTCCGGGCAGCCGGCCTCTTCGTTTACCTGTATCTCTCCGGCTTCCAGATGCAGATGAACGCCTGCGATTGCTTCCTTCTGGCGCGTAAACAGATCGATCCGTGTGACGGACGAGATCGCTGCAAGAGCTTCACCGCGAAAACCAAGCGTGCCGATCGCAGCAAGATCCTCTTCGCTTCTGAGCTTGCTGGTCGCGTGACGGCGGAATGCGACAGGTGCATCCTCCGGCGCCATGCCGCAGCCATTGTCTGCGATACGGAGATAGGTAATGCCGCCGTTTTCAATTTCTACTGTAATGCGGTTTGAGCCGGCGTCGATCGCATTCTCGACCAGCTCCTTTGCAACCGAAGCCGGGCGCTCCACTACCTCGCCTGCCGCAATCAGATCGGCAAGGTGCGAGGATAGCTCTTTAATAATTGCCATTATAATTTCCTTTCCGGAAAAATTTCAAATGCGGTCAAAGCAATACCGCTTCATGTAACAGGAGCGATTTGTGAACAGATTCTGTGTGCTGGTGAGAAGTGTTTTTACAGTCATGCTTGATGCCTTACTGTGAAATCACAGCAAGGTCAGGATGCAAAACCTCCGCAAAGCACCGCAGTATTCATTCTGCGGAATCGCCTTAAGAGCCGCGCTCCTGCTCTGCAAGCCGTTTCAGTTCATACAGAGCGTTCAGCGCTTCGATCGGTGTCATAACATCCATCTGAAGACAGCACAGGCGTGCAACAACGCCGGTAGCGATCATGTGTCCAAAGGACATCTGATCATCTTCCTCCTCCTGCTCTTCAATCGGATGGATTTCAATCTGCGGCATGGTGGACTCAAGTTCCTTAAGCACCGCCTTGGCGCGTCTGATCACTGCGTTCGGTACGCCTGCGAGCTTGGCAACTTCAATGCCGTAGCTGTCATCGGCGCCGCCACGCACAATGCGGCGGAGAAAGGTGATATCATCTCCGCGTTTTTTAACCGCAATATTGTAGTTTTTCACTCCATCAATCAGGTCTTCCAGCGCTGTCAGCTCATGATAATGCGTTGCAAACAGAGTTCGCGCACCGATACGCCGCTTATTCGCAATGTACTCCACGACAGCACGCGCAATGCTCATGCCGTCATAGGTAGAGGTGCCGCGGCCGATTTCGTCGAGGATAATCAGACTGGATTTCGTTGCCTGATTCAGAATATCCGCGACCTCGCTCATCTCCACCATAAAGGTGGACTGACCGCTTGCCAGATCGTCCGATGCACCGACACGGGTGAACACCCGGTCCACAACGCCGATATGCGCCGATGAAGCCGGAACGAACGAGCCGATCTGCGCCATAATCGCAATCAGTGCGACCTGACGCATATAGGTCGATTTACCGGCCATATTCGGTCCCGTGATAATCGCGATGCGGTTATCACCTTCATCGAGCAATGTGTCATTCGGGATGAACATGCTGTCCTTGAGCATTTTTTCGACAACCGGATGACGGCCGTCATGTATCTCGATCTTATCCGAAAAATCAACGATCGGGCAGATATAGTTCTGGTCGCAGGCGACATCAGCAAGCGAGCAGAGCACATCGATCTGTGCTACCGCCTGCGCCGAGCGCTGCACGCGATGCACCTCAGCTGCAACACGGTCGCGCACCTGAATAAACACATCATATTCCAGTCCGGACAGGCGTTCCTGTGCACCGAGCACTGTGCTTTCGAGCTGCTTGAGCTCATCGGTGATGTATCGTTCACAGTTTGCGAGCGTCTGCTTGCGGATGTAATTTTCAGGGACAGCGTCCGAGTTGGAACGGGAAACCTCGATATAGTAGCCGAACACGCGATTATAACCGATTTTCAGCTTGGAAATTCCGGTTTTTTCGCGTTCCTGCTGCTCGATAGCCGCAATTTTCCCCTTGCCGCCGCTCGCGAGATCACGAAGCGTATCAATCTCTTCGTTATAGCCGCTGCGGATCAGACCGCCGTCTCGAAGAAGGACCGGCGGCTCCTCGACGATAGCCGCTTCAATCAGCTCACGCACATCTTCAAGCAGGTCAATATTTCCGGTTAACTCTCTGAGCAGAGACTGTTCAAATGCAGATGCGTGTGCATGAATTTCCGGCAGACAGGAGATAGCTGACGCCAGCGCACGCAGATCACGGCAGTTTGCTGTGCCGTAAACGATGCGTCCGATCAGGCGCTCCATATCAAAAACCTTGCGAAGCGCATCGGTCAGTGCCGTGCGGTTGATTACATCGTCGCACAGCGCGCTGACGGCCTGCTGACGCCGCGTGATATGAAGCGGATTATAAAGCGGTTTTTCGATCCACTGCCGGATCAGCCGGGAACCCATTGCGGTATGCGTCTGATCAAGAACCCACAAAAGCGTCCCCTTTTTCTCCTTGGTGCGCATGGTCTCGCACAGCTCGAGATTGCGTCTCGCGTTCAGATCCAACTCCATATACTGCCCCTGCTGATACAGCCTCAGATCATTGAGGCCTGCAAGGCTCGCAGGCTGCGTTTTTTCAAGATAATCGAGCAGGCCGCCAAGGGTACGGGTCGCGAACGGCATAGCCCGGAGACCTGCCGCATCAAAATCCTCTATATGGAAGTATTTGCGGATACGCTCTCCCGCTGCTTCCGCGTCGAAGCATTCCTCTTCCATCGGTTCCACAAGCGCTTCCTCCAGCCGCTCAGCGACAAAGGAGCGAAACTCCTCATACGAAATCGCGAAGCCGCCTGCGAGAATCTCACGAGGTGAAAAACGAGCCAGCTCGTTATACACGTCGACCCATTCCTCTGTGTCGGTTGCGTAGACAACGCCTGTTGAAATATCTGCAAAGCACATGCCCATGTCCTCATGGGTGGCATAGATACAGGCAAGGAAATTATTGCGGCTCTCATCGAGCATAGATGCATCAACAACCGTGCCGGGGGTGACGCGGCGAATAATATCGCGTTTTACCAGGCCTTTTGCCTTCTTCGGATCTTCCAGCTGCTCGCAGATCGCAATTTTATAACCTTTTTGCACCAGCTTTGCGATATAGCCTTCTGCACTGTGATACGGCACGCCGCACATGGGAGCGCGCTCCGCCTGACCGCAGTCACGGCCGGTCAGCGTCAGATCAAGCTCGCGTGAGACAAGCTTTGCATCATCAAAAAACAGCTCGTAAAAGTCGCCCAGACGGTAAAACAGCAGATAATCTTTGTTTTTATTCTTGATTTCAAAATACTGCTGCATCATGGGCGTGAGTTCAGCCATATTTGCCTCCTGTCTAACGAAAGGTGGATTATGATTTTTTTACTGCGAACAGGCATCTCAGCGAGGTCTTTTCAATCTCCGCCTGAATGAATTCGCCGATTTGGATATTTTCACCGCGCACGCATACCAGAAGATTGCCCTCCGTCCGGGCGGTATACGGATAGTCCGGCCCCTTGGCCGCTCCGTCTACCAGCAGACGCAGCGTTTTTCCCTGATATGCCGCCTGCTTCTCGGCAACGATATCGTCCTGCGTCTTGAGCAGACGCTCAAAGCGGCGCTGCTTGTCCTGCGGCGAGGCATTGTCTTCATAGGATGCAGCGGGCGTGCCCGTGCGAGGCGAATACAGGAATGTGAACAGCAGGTCGAAGCGTGTATCCTGCACCAGACGCAGGGTCTGCTCGAAATCCTCGTCTGTTTCGCCCGGAAAACCGACAATAATATCACTCGAAAGCGTAATATCCGGCATTTTTTCGCGTGCATCAGCGATCAGGGATTTGTAGTGCTCCGCCGTATAGCGGCGGTTCATGCGGCGGAGAATTTCATCACTGCCAGACTGAAACGGCAGATGAAGCTGCTTTGCAACTTTGTCGCACTCAGCCATTGCAGAAAACAGCTTCGGAGAAGCATCCTTCGGATGGCTTGTCATAAAACGCAGCCAGAAGTCTCCAGGCACAGCATTCAATCTGCGAAGCAGATCGGAAAAATCAACATCAATGCCGAGATCCTTGCCGTAGGAGTTGACGTTCTGTCCGAGAAGGGTAATCTCTCTGTAGCCCGCGGCAACCAGTTCGCGCAGCTCTTTTTCAATCTCTTCCGGGTATCGCGAACGCTCTCTGCCGCGGACATAAGGCACGATACAGTAGGTACAGAAATTGTTGCAGCCATACATGATAGAGAGCCAGGCCTTTGCACCCTTCGCGCGAAGTACAGGCAGCCCCTCCGCAATATCATCCTCGCCGCCGATATCAAACACGCGCTTTCTGTCCGTCAATACGCGATAAAGCAGCGACGGAAAGCGCCACAGCGCATGCGTACCGAACAGCAGATTGACCTGCGGATAGCTCTTTTTGATCTTTTCAACATTCTTTTCCTGCTGCGCCATGCAGCCGCACAGCGCGATGACGACATCCGGCCGCTTCTTCTTGAGATGGCTCAGCGCGCCGATGTTGCCGAAGGCACGATCCTCCGCATGCTCTCGCACTGCACAGGTGTTGAACAGGATGAAATCCGCCTCTTCCGTGCTGTCTGTCATTTCATATCCCATTTCATGCAGCATGCCGCGAATGCGCTCGGTATCCGCTTCATTCTGCTGGCAGCCAAAGGTATGCGTATAGGCTTTGGGGCATTTGCCGCCATTCAGGCGGGCGACAGCGTCAATATAAGTGAACTGCGTTTGCAGCTGCTGCTCGGAAACATTCTTTTGTGTGGACAATTCTATGCCTCCTCTCATCGGAACGGAGTACCGTCAGCAGTAAACACATTCATACGATGGTACTCGCTGAAGGGTATCTCGTACTGCGGCAAATACTGACGGATGGCTCGAGTCAGATATTCAGGCGACATGTTGTTATTGCCTGCGGCGGTCGTAACAACGGCTGTTACTTCGTGTTCACCCTCGGCAACAGCAAGATCACGCATCAGCTCCCGCATATTAACCGTCTTTTCGCCGCGCTTGGAGCGCTTGACGATCTCGACGACCGGACGCCGGAACAGATCGCGTACCGCATCGGCAAAGCCATTCGGCACATCCGCCTCAAAGCCCCAGGTGATGCGGTACTGAGACCACTCGATCGAGCCGACCTTCATGCCTCCGTCCGACTGCGGATAGATCTCGATCGCACGGAGACCTTCCGGAAATACGTCGTTGAGCGCTTCCACTGCATTTTCAGGCACCGCTTCCGAGGTGATATTGAAATCAAGAAATTCACATTCACCGGAATAACCGGTCGAAAGCGGAAGCGCAACGGAAACATAGGCGTGCTGATTGAAGCCTTCGGTAAACCACAGAGGCATCTGACAACGCGCCATCGAGCGCTGCATGGCGTGCATCAGATCCAGATGAGAGATGTACTTTGCTCTCCCCTCTTTGGCAAATTTCATTCGAGCCTTAAACACGGCATTTGCCTCCCTTCAGCAGCGCGCTTGCACCACAGCCAGCACACTGATGCATGCAGTCGGGCGTGATAACCGCTTCGCGCGAGCGCTCCCATTCACGCTTCAGGTGCTCCTTGCGCGTACCGCAGCCAATGTGATCCCACGGGAATACCTCATCCATCGGGCGCTGGCGGGACGCATAAAACTCCGGATCAAGTCCGCAGTCACGGAACGCCTGTATCCACTTTTCAAAATCGAAGCACTGATCCCAGCCATCCATTTTACAGCCGCGCTGCCATGCGAGCAGAATAGCCCTGCCCTGATGGCGGTCGCCTCGTGCGATAACGCCTTCGAGCACCGAGGTCTCGGCATCGTGCCAGTTATAGGTGACGTTCTTGGTCTTCATAACCACCTTGAGATGCGCCTGCTTCTCGCGGAAGGTTTCCAGTGTGTCCTGCGCATCCCACTGAAACGGCGTCTGCGGCTTGGGAACGAAGCACGAAGCCGAAGCCGTGATACGAACGCCGCGCGCACGATTGGGGGTATTCTCGCGCCAGCAGTAGGCGACCTTTTTGCAGATGTCGGAAATACCGTCCAGATCCTCATAGGTTTCCGTCGGCAGACCCATCATGAAATAGAGCTTGACATTGTTCCATCCGCCCTGAAATGCGATTTCGCAGGCATGCAGAACATCTTCTTCGCGGATGTTCTTATTGATAACGTCACGCAGACGCTGTGTGCCGGCCTCGCAGGCAAAGGTCAAACCGCTCTTGCGCGTCTTCTGCACGCGCTCCATCAGCTCAGCGGAAAAACTGTCTGCGCGGAGAGACGGCAGCGACAGGCTGATATGGCGCGGCTCGCAGTAATCGAGCATGCACTCTGTCAGGCCGGACAGTTCGCCGTAATCGCTTGTAGACAGCGAGGAGAGAGAAATCTCCTCATAACCGGAATTTTTCAGCACCGCTTCCGCCTGCTTCAGAAGAACCTCCTTCGATTTGGTACGGAGCGGACGGTAGGTATGACCCGCCTGACAGAAACGACAGCCGCGCGGACAGCCGCGGAACAGCTCGATCATAGCGCGGTCAAAGACAATATCGGTCGAAGGAACGACGAACGACTCCGGATAATACATGGTATCCAGATCCTTGACGATGCGCTTCTGCACCATTGCCGGAGCACCGTGCGTGGGTGTTACGCTTTCGATCGTTCCGTCCTCATGGTATTTGACTTCATACAGCGAGGGGACGTACATGCCCTCGATCTGTGCCGCCGCAATCAGGAAATCCTGCTTGGACCAGCCTTCACGCTTCGCCTTGCGATACAGGTCGGTAAACTCGAGCATAATCTCCTCGCCGTCGCCGATCATGAACAGATCGACAAAATCTGCGAGCGGCTCCGGGTTATACGCGCAGGGTCCGCCGCAGGCAACAATATGCCGGAGGTCAGTGCGTTCCTTTGCAAGCACAGGGATACCGCCGAGATCCAGCATATTTAAAATGTTAGAAAACGACAGCTCATACTGAAGCGTAAACGCAATAATATCGAAGTCCGTGAGCGGATCACCGCTTTCCAGGCCGTAAAGCGGAATGCCGGCAGCACGCATTTCGGCCTCCATATCGATCCATGGCGCGCATACACGCTCACACCAGATCCCCTTTTGATCATTGAGCAGTCCGTACAGAATACGCGAGCCAAGGTGCGACATCGCAACCTCGTAAGTGTCCGGAAAGCAGAAAGCGAACCGCAGATCTACATTCTTTTTGTCCTTCATCACCGATCCCCATTCGCCGCCGACGTATCGCGCCGGCTTCTGCACCCGGGTCAGGATGGCTTCCATCTGTTTATGCAAGCTGTTATCCTCCAAAATGAGTATAGTTTAGTGGTGTCATATGAAATGTACTGAAAACAGCATCCGCCATTCAGGCGGTAGATATAGACATTATATCACATTTTACGCAAAAAGACCATACCATCCTGCAAAAAGAAGTAAGCTGCTTCATTTTACAGAAAGATATGGTCTTTGCTGTTATTTTGTATTCAGGATTCGAGCCGAATTGAATACCGTCAGTACCGAGAGGATGATGTCTACTGCAACAACATGCCACATCTGCACAAAGCCGAAAAGTGCAAGCAGAGCGAGCAGTATTTTCGCAATGACAACGATCATCATATTCTGTACCGCTGTACTGTGCGTTCTGCGGCTGATACGGACAGCATCGGCAAGGCGAGTCAAATCATGCGTCATAACCAGCACATTGGCACACTTCGCTGTATCGCGCGAACCGGCAGTGCCCATCGCGATACCGACATCCGCAGTCTTCAGCTCATCCAGATCATGAATGCCATCGCCAATGTAGGCTTCCGCGCCGTCCGTCGGGATCGTGCGCATCAGAAAATCCATTTTAGCGGCTTTTTCTTCCGGCTGGAGACCGAAGTGAATGGTATCAATGCCTGCTGCATCAGCAACCTGCTGTGCGGACAGCTCGCTGTCGCCGGTCAGGAGAACCGTGCGTGTAATGCCCTGCGCTTTCAGTTCGCGAACAGCATCTGCCGCCTCATCGCGGACCGTGTCCTCCATCTGGATCGCACCGGCATAGTCTCCTTCATATGCCACATAGACGATTGTGCCTCGCAGTTCAGGAACACCCTTAACGCCGCGGGAGATCATCAGCTTGCGGTTGCCGACGAGAATCGTTCGGTTATGGATGCGGGCACGAACGCCTCGGCCCGGGAATTCTTCGAATTCCATGACCTTCTGCATCTGTCCCTTGTACGCATCTACCAGCGCACGGGCTACCGGATGTGCTGAAAGCTGTTCAGCGGCGGCAGCAAGTGCAATGCAGCTCTGCTCGTCAAACTCCTGCGTTGGGAATACCTTTTTGATATGAAGATCGCCCTTTGTCAGGGTACCGGTTTTGTTGAACACGGCCATGCGCATCTCTGCGGTTTTCTCGATTGCTTCACTGCCCTTGGCATGTACGCCTTTTCGAGCCAGTCTGCTGCTGCCGCACCAGAATACAAGCGGAACGGAAACAGCGAGCGCTGCCGGACAGCTTACTGCAAGGAGCGTCAGTGCACGATATACCCAGCTCTGAAGCGGGGCTGTCGAGTTGAGCAGCGGCGGTACGATCGCAAGCAGTACAGCCAGGATAAACATGAAGGGAATGAAGCGCGATACCATGAGCAGCATACTGCGTTCCAGTGCTGCCTTATGTTCACTGCTGTCTTCCTGCACGCGCATAATACGGCTTATTGCACTGTCATCGAAGCGAACCATAGTCCGCATCAGCAGAAGCGAGCCGGTATACAGGCTGCCCGCCAGCACATGCGAATCCTTGCTGACGGCTGCGAGTTCGCTGTCGCCCGTGATAATGCTCTCGTCAACAGTGCCCTCGCCGCGAATCACGACGCCGTCAAGCGGTACACGCTCTCCCGAACGAACAAGAACAAACTCACCAATTCGGACTTCTGCCGGACTGACCATGCGCTCTTCGCCTTTCATATTGACGACAGCCGCTTTTTCCGGTATGCAGCTTGCCTGCTGCGGCATTTCGCTGTTCGCGCCGGCAAGAATAAAATCACTTGCAATCTTTCCGACACCGTGAAGGACCAGCACAATCGCGGCCTCCGGACGGTGATGCAGCAGAAACGCGCCGAGCGATACCACAAGCATGAGCGGATATTCACTGAAAAACCGCCCGTGCGACAGCTCCTGTATTGCGTTCCCGGCAACAGGGATCGCTGCCAGCAGATAAGCCAGAAGATAAAGGATAAAGGCGATATGATCATCGCTCCCGAACAGCGCTCCGGCAATCACAAGTGCTGCCGATGCAATCAGCCGAATCAATGTGAACTGCATATCCATCATGGACATCGCCTGATATCGGCCTTCGCCGCCGCTCGACGCTCCTCTTTTGGCATTTTCCCGCCGCAGACGGGTCTGCTCCCTTCGTCGCATTTTGGCCCGATACTGCGCTCGTTCCATGAACGACATGCCTTCCGTCTCGCTCTCGCTTTGATGCAGCATCGCAAGGGCAGCAGACAGAGGCTGCATATTTTCGGCCTCAGATGCCGTTTCTTCTTCCGGATCATCCTTAAACCGTTTCTTTTCCTTGTTCTTTCTGGGTTTTTTCTCTATTTTCCAGAGATGTTTGAGCTTATCAACCGCCTTATCAACGCCGCTTTCTTCCTCATCCGGCGCCTCTGCTCCGGGCGGTGACTCTGGTTCAGCCGATGCGTTTTCAGCATCTTCTGTACCTTCCTGCTCGCTGCCCTCATCCTCAGCCTGTGATCCGGAGTCATCCTCCGAATTTCGCGGCGATTTTTCCTGCTGGGGCGGTTCTTTTTCCACAGTCTGCTTTCCTGCAGCAGCCTCCGGCTGCACTTCTTCGCCTTTCGTTTCCGACGGTTTTTCCTCTGATGCTTTCTCCGAAGGCACAGTCTCATGCTCAGCCTTGCTCTCCGGCGAAGAAGCCTGTGTTTTTTCCTTCTCTTCGGATTGCTTAGACTCTTGTTCTGCCTGATCGAGAGATGCCGAATCCTTATCCGTCTCAGTTACTGCTTCCGCCCTGTCGGGTTCTATTCCGGGGGGCGTTTCCGTTTCCTGCGGCTCGGCATGCTCCTGTTCTTCTGTATCAGGTGTCCTCTCCGGCATATTTTCTGTCCCGGCATCCTCGTTTTGCGTCCCGGATGCTTCGGCGGTGTTTATGCCGAATTCCTGCAGGATGCTTTCTACAGTCGGAAAATCGTCGGTTTTCGCGCTGATCTGATCGAGCAGTTCTTCAGCAGATGTCTGATCTGTCCCCTCACTCTTCAGCAGCGGCTCCTTTTCCGGCGACCCCATCTGTGGGGTTGTATTTTCGCTCATCTTCTATCCCTCCTGCACATGTGCGATACCTTGCGCCAGTATCGTCTGGATATGGTCATCACACAAGGCATAGTATACGGTCTTTCCGTTTTTTCTGCTCTTTACAAGACGGGCCTGTTTCAAAAAACGCAGCTGATGGGAAATTGCCGACTGGCTCATGCCGAGCAGTGTCGCGATATCGCAGACGCAAAGTTCCGCCGATACCAGCGCTGTCAGAATACGCAGGCGTGTTTTATCGGAAAACGCCTTGAAAAAATCAGACGCTGCGGTCGTGATATCATCATCCGGCATCTGCCTGCGCGCAGTTTCTACCGCATCCATATGAACAATGTGTTCTTCGCAGCAATCCATATCCGCGCGCTTATGTCTGACAGCCAACAAAATCCCTCCCGTGATACATGAGTATCCATTCAATTATACTATCATCCAATCGCTATTCTGTCAAGAATTCTGATGAAAACGAGCGAAAAAAAGATGATAAGCTCACAGCAGTGCAACATCTTTATTCAGCATGCAGTACGCAAGACGATAAGTCTCTGCAAAATCTGTAAAACTCTGTTTTCTTTTTGCGGTTTCCGGCAGGTACGCCACATTTTTCAACTTATATCGCTATTATTTTTGCGCAACATACTATCAGCAAGCCACAACACACAAATCGTAAAGGAGAGATCAAAGTTATGACTAACACGAAAAACGGTTCCAATCAGGGCATGGTACCTGAAGCACGCGCCGCAATGGATCAGTTTAAGATGGAGGCTGCAAGCGAGGTCGGCGTCAACCTCAAGCAGGGTTATAACGGCGATCTGACCAGCCGTCAGGCGGGTTCGATCGGCGGTCAGATGGTTAAGAAGATGTGTCCCGTACATACTTCGAGCTTCGAGCGGAACTGCCGGACTGCGGTCGGGCATTGTGTAAGGATTCTTTACACCGCAGAATGGACGTAAGGGCCTGCGTCAGCGACTCAGCCTCCCTTTTCAGCGGCTCGTTCAGGGTTTTCTCCATGGTGCCGCGGACTAACTCCCTGATCGGTGTTCGATTTGTTATTGCAATTTACAAGTAAAAGAAAAAGCGCCAGTAATGAGAAAATCATTACTGGCGCTTTTTATCGTGTCGTTTATTGCTCTTTCAGCGTTACAATATTACTGCTCGCGCATTTTTGCAAAGCACTCGCTGCAATAAACCGGACGGTCAGACTTCGGCTCAAACGGAACGCGAGCCTCGCCGCCACAGGAAGCACAGGTTGCAGTAAAGAACTCACGCGGACCGCGAGCAGCGTTCTTGCGTGCGTCGCGGCAGCTCTTGCAGCGCTGCGGCTCGTTCTGGAAACCACGCTCTGCGTAGAATTCCTGCTCGCCGGCAGTGAATACAAATTCCTTACCACATTCCTTGCATACTAAAGTCTTGTCTTCGTACATGTTCCTTTTACCTCTCTTTGATTGCGTTCGCTGGGGAACTTGGATTATATTGCGAACAGGCTGAGGCCTGTAATCGCCTAACAGGGATTGATCTTAGCCGATTTTCGCTTGATGCGCTGGATGGCGTTTTCCACCGATTTGACGGGCTTTCCGAGCGTTTCCGCCATCTCCTCATAGGAGAGACCGTCCAGAAATAATGTCAAAACGTTTGCCTCAAATTCAGACAAGAGCGAGTAGAGCTGCCTAGTGCGCTCTTCCCTCTCCTCATTGCCAATCACCAGCGATTCTGGATCACCTATCGGTGCCGTTACCCGTGTGTGCGATTCCGCAAGGTCTTCAAACAGAGGTCGATCTAATGACATGGACTGATTCAGCGGTCGATGCTTAAGAGCTGATGCAGAGCGTGTTGCGGAATATATTTTCCGCTGAATACACAGTCTGGCGAATACGCTGAATGGAACGCCTTTGGTGCTGTCAAATTCCCGTATCGCTTTCATCAGTCCGAGCATCCCCTCCTGGATCACATCTTCTGCGTCTGCTCCGGCAAGAAAAAAGGGGCGTGCGCAGGTCTTGACCAGACGGGTATACCTTTTGACCAGATCCTCCGCCGCAGAGCCGTTCGACTGCTGCGCCAGACGGCACAAAGTCTCGTCGGACATTTCTGGGGAGAGGAGTGTTGATTCATTATTTCTCATGTCGATAAATATTATATGCGCTTTAACTGGAAATGTCAAGAAAATATCGACAAATCTACTATTTTCACTTAAAACGACTGGTATAGATTGTGCAAAACTAACAATAAAATTAGCTTATTCAACTGTAACCGACTTGGCGAGGTTACGCGGCTTATCCACATCGCAGTTACGCTCAACTGCAACATAATATGCAAAAAGCTGCATTGGGATGATCGAAAGCGAAGCAGAAAATTCGTACAGGCACTTGGGCAGGCGGATAATATGCTGGCAGACAGATTCATCACCGGTGAAGTCATCCGTTGTTACCAGAACGACAGAGGCGCCGCGTGCAACGACCTCACGGATATTGGAGACCGTCTTTTCAAACAGCGCGGGCTGGGTTGCCAGAGCAACAACGAGAGTGCCATCCTCGATCAAAGAAATCGTGCCATGCTTCAGCTCACCCGCCGCGTATGCCTCAGAGTGGATATAGGAAATCTCCTTCAGCTTAAGGGATGCCTCGAGAGCTGCGGCATAGTCCAGACCGCGGCCGAGGAAAAAGACACTGGGGCGGTTTGCATACAGCGTAGCGATGCGCTGCATATCCGGTTGACATTTGAGCGCTTCGGTGATGCATTCCGGCAGCCGCTGAAGCTCAGCACAGAGCGCACGCTCGTCGCCGATCGAGATCAGACCGCGCACGCGCGCAATCTTTACGGAAATCAGATACAGCGCGGCAAGCTGCGCGGAGTAAGCCTTGGTCGTTGCAACAGCGATCTCCGGGCCGGCCCAGGTGTACAGGACACCATCAGCTTCGCGTGCGATCGTAGAGGAGACCACATTTACAATCGCGATGGTGAATGCACCGGCCTGCTTCGCCAGACGCATTGCAGCAAGCGTATCAGCTGTCTCACCGGACTGACTGATTACGATGCACATATCCTTTTTGCCGATGATCGGGTTTTCATAGCGGAATTCGCTTGCGACCTCGGCCGAGCAGCGGATACGGCACATTGCCTCGATGACGCGCTTGCCGACCATGCCTGCATGCAGCGCAGAGCCACAGCCGATGATGTGGATGTTTTCAATGTCGCGCAGACGCTCATCGGTCAGTCCGTTGTCTTCGAAACAAACGGCATTGTTCTTGATACGGGGGGTCACGGTATCCGTAACAGCCTTAGGCTGTTCCATGATCTCCTTGAGCATGAAGTGCTGATAGCCGCCCTTTTCTGCTGCGGACATATCCCAGTTGACGGTCTGAACTTCCTTTTCGACTTTGTCGCCGAATTCGTTCATGACAATGACTTCATCCGGACGTACGATCGCTACTTCATTGTCGTCAAGAATGATGAACTTCCGGGTACGGCTGATAATAGCGGTGATATCAGATGCGATCATGTTTTCGCCTTCACCGATACCGATGACGAGCGGATTGCCGCGGCGCGCTGCGACGATTTCCTGTGTATTATCCATAGAGACAACGCCGAGTGCGTAAGAGCCGCGCAGACGCTGCACGGCAGCCAGAACGGTTTTTGCAAGATCCTCCTGCTTGCCGGTGTGCAGATAGTCGACAAGATGCGCAACGGTTTCGGTGTCGGTCTCGGACTTGAACTCATAACCATGCGCTTCAAGGCGTTCGCGCAGTTCCTTGTAGTTTTCAATGATGCCGTTGTGAACGACTGCAACCTTGCCCTTGCCGCCGAGATGCGGATGAGAGTTGCGGTCGGACGGTTCGCCGTGAGTCGCCCAGCGGGTGTGGCCGATGCCGCAGGTGCATTTCATATCGCAGCCGACCTCACGGATCTTCTCCTCGAGGTTAGCGATGCGGCCGCGGGTCTTTACGACGCGCAGGCCTTCCTTGGTGAATGCGGCGATACCGGCAGAGTCATAGCCGCGGTATTCCAGACTGTACAGACCCTTGATCAGAATGGGGAGCGCATTTTCGCGTCCCGTAAAACCAACAATTCCACACATAATCAGTTTACTCCTCCAAAACGGAATATATTTATCAAACAGTTAAAATCAAAAAGAAAAATTTGCATACCCGGATTTGGGCATAAAAATAGTGCGTAATGCATAGCTGCTCTGTCCGCACAGTCACCTGTGTGCTTTAACAGCCTGCTGACGACCAACCCACCTGTGGCCGAAGGGCATCCGCCGAAATTTCGATTAACCCTTTCCTCGTCAACTGCGATACCGGCTGCATCGCAGTTCTGGCGCTTTAGCTTGTTGTGAACTTGTATGTCAAACTGGTCTCACCTCCCTGCTGTTATATTGCTGCGCGTCCGGCAGACGCACCGCAGCGTGGCTGTATTTGGCAGACGGAAAAATTCCGTCGCCTGTAACAAACGAGGTGGATGCGAAACCACATCCACCCCATTGGTTCTTATCTCTATTATACGACAGACTCAATCGTTTTGGCAACCCTTTTTGCCAAAGTATCTACCTGCGCGCTGTCTTTTCCCTCGACCATGACGCGGACAAGCGCCTCTGTGCCGGACGGACGGACGAGGATTCGGCCGTTGTCGCCAAGCTCGGCGGCAGCTGCTTCGATGTCAGCCTTGATCTCCGGCTTCTCCTGAAGCGTTGCCTTCTGGTCGTTCGGCACCTTGACGTTGATCATAACCTGCGGCCACGGAACGACTTCCGCTGCAATTTCCGAGCACTTTCGGCCGCTTTCCTTGAGGATGGACATGAACTGAAGCGCGGTCAGTTCACCGTCACCGGTGGAAGCATACTCCAGGAAAATTACATGACCGGACTGTTCGCCGCCCAGAATATATCCCTTCTTGAGCATCATTTCAAGAACGTAACGGTCGCCGACATTCGAGCACTCGATCTTCATGCCGTTCTTTTCAGCATAAGCGTGCAGGCCCATGTTGGACAGGATGGTCGCAACAAAAGCGCCGCCGCGCAGCTTGCCCTGCTTTTTCATGTGTGCTGCGCATACCGCCATGATGCGGTCACCGTCCAGCTCTTCGCCGGTTTCATCGACGATCAGACAGCGGTCGGCATCTCCGTCAAATGCGACACCGAGGTCGAAGCTGCCGCGGCGGACGCGCTCCTTGAGCTGTCCCAGATGGGTAGAGCCGCAGTTATCGTTGATGTTTACGCCGTCCGGCTCATAAAAGCGAATTTCAGCCTTGCACTCGACCAGTCGCATCAGACGCTCTACCGTCGTGGAGGACGAACCGTTCGCGCAGTCGACAGCAACTCGCAGACCGGACAGGTCACCGGAAATCGTTTCCGCAAGGTGGTTGGTATACTCAACGACCGGGTCAATCTCGCTCTTGAGCACACGGCCGATCCTGTCATGGGTCATGCGCGGAATGGACTCAAAGTCATCGATCAGATCCTCGATCTTTGCCTCGGTAGCATCCGGCAGCTTGTAGCCGTTGCCTGCAAAGATCTTGATGCCGTTGTATTCGAACGAATTGTGGCTTGCAGAAATGACAATACCAGCATCTGCCTTGTGCTTGATGGTGAGGTACGCGACAGCCGGCGTCGGGATAACGCCGAGCAGTTCTACATCTGCGCCGACCGAGCAAATGCCCGCTACGAGCGCGTTCTCCAGCATATCCGAGGAAATGCGCGTATCCTTGCCGATCAGAAGCTTGGCCTTTTTGCCGTGCGCGGACTCCTGTGTGAGCGTATATGCAGCGGCTGCACCGATCTTAAATGCGAGCAGTGCGTCAAGCTCAAGATTTGCAACGCCGCGGACGCCGTCCGTTCCAAAGTATCTACCCAATATGAAACACCTATCTTTCCTGTTGATACGACATGGGGACATGCCCCGGTTTACAGCATTAGCTGTCCGTCAGCCGGCTCCATGTTAAGATGCCGGTATGCCTGCATCGTCACGCATCGTCCGCGCGGCGTGCGGCTGAGAAAGCCGATCTGCATGAGATACGGCTCGTAAACGTCTTCAAGAGTAATGGCCTCCTCGCCGATCGTCGCGGCGAGCGTATCCAGACCGACCGGTCCGCCGCCATAGTTAAGCATGATGCTCTGAAGCATGCGCCGATCGACATTATCGAGACCGAGTTCGTCTATTTCCAGTGCGCGCAGCGCGATGTCTGCGCTCTTTTTGTCAATGGTACCCGTACCGCGAACCTGCGCAAAATCGCGCACACGGCGCAGCAGACGATTGGCAATACGAGGTGTGCCGCGGCTGCGCCGGGCGATTTCGTATGCGCCTTCGTGCTCGCAGGGGACGTTCAGAATGCCTGCCGAACGTTCAACGATACTGCAAAGCTCCTCGGGCGAATACAGCTCGAGACGGAGCATGACGCCGAAGCGGTCGCGCAGCGGACTGGTCATCTGACCTGCGCGGGTTGTTGCGCCGATCAGCGTAAAGCGCGGCAGGTCGATTCGTATGGAGCGGGCAGAGGGCCCCTTGCCGATGATGATATCGAGCGCGTAGTCCTCCATGGCCGGATAAAGGATCTCCTCTACCGCACGGTCGAGACGGTGGATCTCGTCAATAAACAAAATATCATTTTCTGAGAGGTTTGTCAATAAAGCGGCAAGATCTCCGGCCTTTTCAATGGCAGGACCGCTTGTAACGCGGATGTTGACTCCCATTTCGGCGGCGATGATACCGGCGAGCGTGGTCTTGCCGAGGCCGGGAGGACCATACAGAAGCGTATGGTCGAGCGACTCGCCGCGCATTTTTGCGGCTTCGATATATACGCTCAGGTTTTCCTTGGCCTTGGTCTGACCGATGTAATCCGCCATCGTCTTGGGGCGGAGCGAATTTTCGGTCTCGTCCTCAGACAGCTGCCGGGTGGAGATGATACGTTCATCATCCGCCATGCCGCCGGAAAATTCAATACTCAAAGGAACACTCTCCCCTATTACTGCTTAACAAGTTTCTTGAGACACTGGCGGATGATTTCGTTCGCTTCCATGCCGGCCGTGTCGATCTGCTTCATTGCGTGGAGTGCTTCAGCCTGCGTATAGCCAAGCACCATGAGCGCCGCAACGGCTTCCTGTGTATGGTTTACGCCGCCGGAGAGATCTGCTGCGGCCACAGGCGAAGCAGCGGAAGCACTTTCAAGCTGCTCCTTGCTCATTTTGTCCCGAAGCTCCAGAACGATGCGCTGCGCGATCTTTTTTCCGATGCCGGGCGCCTGTGTGAGCATTTTCTCGTCGCCGGTGATGATCGAGAGCGCAAGCCGGTCGGGCGGCGCGACCGAAAGAATGGAAAGCGCTGCCTTGGGACCGACGCCGGAAACACCGATCATCATCTCAAAGCAGGACTTTTCCTCCTCGTCGATAAAGCCGTACAGCTCGAAAATCCCCTCGCGTACATTGAGATAGGTCAGCAGACGGGCCTTCGTGCCGATTTTCAGCCTGCTGATTGTATTCTGCGAAGCATGGCAGGCATAACCCACACCGCCGCAGTCGATTACGGCAAGTCCCGTCTGAAGGACGCTTACCGTTCCGTCAACATAATAAAACATAAATTATAAACCCTCATATCGCATAGCCTGTCTGGAATGACCGTGGCAGATCGCAAGCGCGAGTGCATCCGCCGCATCATCCGGCCGCGGGAGCTTTGTGAGATGGAGAATGCTCTTTGTCATTTCCATCATCTGTTTTTTTTCTGCGTTGCCGTAGCCGACGACCGCCATCTTGACCTGATTCGGTGTATAGGAGACCGGATGCAGCCCCTTCTGCGCGAGTGCGAGCAGAATAACGCCGCGTGCCTGCGCAACCTGAATGCCGGTCGTGATGTTCTTTGAAAAGAAAAGCTCCTCGATCGAAACCTCATCCGGGTGGAATGTATCCACAAGCGTGCAGATATCGTCATAGATCTCGCACAGACGCAGATGCATGGGCGTGCCCGGCGCAGTTTTCGCGGCACCGTACTGGATAGCGGTGAATTTCATATTATCGAACCGGACGACACCGTAACCGATCGTGCCGTAGCCGGGGTCTATGCCAAGAATGATCATAACAGGTCCTTTGCCAATGTAAAAACGGAAAAATAATTCCGAGTTCAGATATTATAGCACAAACGTGTGTATTTTGCAATATGTATCATGATAAAGACAGGGATGAATGCAAGAAGCACTCATCCCTGTCGGATCATCTGCTGCTGTCTTTAAGGCAATACCGAATCATTAAAGCTGCGGCGTTAATTTTGCAGTTCGGTCTTGATTCTTTCGGCCGCAAGCAGGATGCCGGCCTTGCCGGAGGAGTAGGTCAGACCGCCCTGCATATAGCAGACATACGGCTCGCGCATCGGCGCGTCGGCAGAAAGCTCGATGGATGCGCCCTGCACAAATGCGCCGGCTGCCATGATGACGGGATCGTCATAGCCGGGCATTGCCCAGGGTTCGGGCGTAACGAAGGAATCGACCGGAGCGCCGGACTGAATGCCCTCGCAGAAGCGGCGCAGCGGCTCGGGTTTGCCGAATGCGATCGTCTGGATGATGTCATAGCGCGTCTCCTCTGCCTTGGGGCTGACCTCGTAGCCGAGCTTCTCCATCACCTTCGCACAGAAAATCGCGGTTTTAAGCGCCTGAGCGGTAATGTGCGGCGCCATGAACAGACCCTGAAACAGCAGACGGTTCTGCCCCATTGTGCAGCCGCATTCGCCGCCGATGCCGGGCGCGGTCAGCTTGTAGGATGCGTTTTCGACGAGATCTCTGCGGCCGGCAATATAGCCGCCCGTGGGGGCAAGACCGCCGCCGGGGTTTTTGATGAGCGAACCGGCGATGATGTCTGCGCCGACCTGCGTCGGTTCGATCGTTTCGGTGAATTCTCCGTAGCAGTTATCAACCATAATGGCAGCGCACGGGTTGACCTCACGCACAACCTCGCAGACCTTGCCGATCTCCTCGACGGAAAGCGTTTTGCGCACGGCGTAGCCGCGGCTGCGCTGAATGAATACGAGCTTAACGTTTTCGTCCCTTGCCGCCTCACGGATCGCAGGCAGATCGGGAACGCCGTCCTTCAGATCGACCTGCTTATAGCCGATGCCGTAGCTCTTCATGCTGCCGCAGTAATCGCCGGTAATGGTATTCTGAAGGGTGTCGTACGCCGGTCCGGTAACGGACAGAACGGTGTCCCCGGTCTTTACTGCGGAGAACATTGCACAGGACAGGGCATGCGTGCCGTTGACAAAGCCGATGCGTACGAGAGCAGCTTCCGTGCCGAAGATGTCGGCGTAAATTTTGTCGAGCGTATCGCGGCCGTAGTCATCATAGCCATAGCCGGTCGTACCGGCGAACAGATTGTCGGAAACGCGGTTCTTTGCGAAGGCGGCGAGCACCTTTTCGGTATTCCGGTCGCAGATTTCCTCAATACGGGAAAAATAAGGACGGATTTCACGTTCGGCTTCGGCGCCGAGCGCACGGATTTCCTCGGAAATTTTTAAGTATTCTGACATATTGAATGGTTACTCTCCTAACAGTGTTTTCCCTCCGGGCAGGGTAAAATATACCTTGTCGGGGGCTTCGGTCGAAAGTCCGGAGACAGAGACCGAGCGGGTGAGCGTATCGCCCGAATAGAACGATGCGCTTTTGAGAAGTCCTGAGGACGCAGACACGCTGTAAGCGCAGCGGTAGCCGTCCAGATCAAAGCTGACGATGATGCACGGTTCGCTGTCTGTGGATGTGCGGCCGGCAGAAAGCGGTGTAACGCCTGCTGCGAGCACATCCTCATAGGTCGGCAGCATGGCAGAGGCGTCATCAGAAAAACTGCCTGCCCTGCCCTCATAGACTGCCGAACTGTCAGCGTTCCAGGAATAGATGGTATCGCCTCTGCGGATGATCGAGGAGCGGACAGCGCCGCTCTCGGTCAGGGTATCCGTGCGAATGACGCCGTCGCGAACGTAGCGGCGGCAGCGGAGAGAGGATGAGCCGCCGGTATAATACAGTTTGTTTTCGATGGTGCAGCTGTATGCCTCAGGGCGCGTGAGAGACGCAATCACATGCTGGACGTTATCGGTTGTGATATCAACATCTGCAACGCTCTGCGCAGTCAGCAGCTGACTGTCGGCGGTGACGACCGGTGTGTCAGCCTCCCCTGTCGGCAGCGTGATGCCTGTGTCGCGGCGATGCAGCAGACCGGAGGACATGATGTAGCTCAGAAACAGGAGCGACACAAGAACGCCTGCACAGATGGCGGCTGCCATAGGCGCAGAGAGGACTTTTCGCTTTCTCACGGGTTGAACGGTGCCGGACCGTCCTCGCGCAGACCGAAATAGTGCTCGATCGCTTTGACAATGCGCTGCGAGGTTTTTCCGTCGCCGTAGGGATTGACGGCATGCGCCATCCTTGCGTAAGCAGTCTCGTCCTCGAACAGCTCGCGTGCGAGCTTTACGATATCGGCCTGCTCAACGCCCGCAAGCTTGACTGTGCCGGCTTCGATTGCTTCCGGACGCTCGGTCTCGCGGCGCAGGACCAGAACCGGCTTGCCGAGACTCGGCGCTTCCTCCTGAAGTCCGCCGGAGTCGGTCATGATCATGAAGCAGCGCGCCATCAGATTGTGCATCTCGTCAACGGTCAGCGGATGAATCAGATGAATGCGGTCATTGCCGCCAAGGAACTTTTCCGCGGTCTCACGCACATACGGACTGAGGTGAACCGGATAAACAAAGTGCACATCCGGATATGCTTCGCTCAGCTCAGCAATCGCACGGCAGATGTTCTCCATCGGTTCGCCGTAGTTTTCGCGGCGGTGAGCCGTGACAAGGACAACACGGTTGTTCTCGAAGTCGAGCTTTTTCAGCTGCTCATCACGGAATGCAAAATCCGGCTTGACGGTCATGTGGATAGCGTCGACGACGGTGTTGCCGACGACAGAAACGCCCTCAGTGATGCCCTCGCGGGCGAGATTGTCACGGTTGCGAGGAGTCGGAGCAAAGTGCAGCGTCGCGATCTGACCGGTTAGCTTGCGGTTCATTTCCTCAGGGAACGGCGAATATTTGTCGTAGGTGCGCAGACCGGCCTCAACATGGCCGACGGGGATTTTGTGGTAGAACGCTGCGAGTGCGCCGGCAAAAGTGGTCGAGGTATCGCCGTGGACGAGAACAATGTCCGGCTGCGCCTTTTCGAGCACCTCATCCAGACCGTGCAGGCTCTTTTCGGTGATGGTAGCGAGCGTTTGACGCGGCTGCATGATATTCAGGTCATAATCCGGCCTGATGCCGAAAATATCAAGAACCTGATCGAGCATTTCGCGATGCTGTGCGGTAACGCACACGATGAACTCGGTATTTTCGTTCTGCTCAAGCGCATGCACGAGCGGAGCCATTTTGATAGCTTCCGGGCGCGTACCGAATACAGTCATTACCTTGATTTTATTCATGTTTGTTTTTCTCCTCCTGTGCGGCCTCGTTTTTGTGTTTTTTCTGCTCCTGCGGATGCTTGCCCCAGTGTTCCGCACCGTAGATAATACATGCGCCGACAAGAATTGCTGCAAGCACTGCGGCAAGCAGTACGACAGCCTTTACCTCACCCGACGAGGTGAGCACGACGGCGGTAAGACCGAGCGTTGCACTGATTGCGTAAAGAATAGCGACCGCCTGCTTCTGATTGAAGCCCATGTCGATCAGCTTGTGATGCACGTGACCGCGGTCAGGGCTCATCGGGCTGCGGCCCTCCGCAAGACGGCGGATGATCGCGTTTGCCGTATCGAAGATCGGCAGGCCGAGAATAAGAAACGGCACAGCAAACGAGATGACGGCGTAAAATTTGAACAGACCCATGATGGACACGGTTGCGAGCATATAACCGAGAAAGGTCGAACCGGTGTCGCCCATGAAGATCTTTGCAGGATTAAGATTGTACGGCATAAAGCCGATGCAGGCGCCTGTGAGGGCGGCCATTGTGATGGCGATTGCCATGTTATCGGTCAAAAGCGCAACAGCGAGCATGGTGATTGCGGCGATAGACGATACGCCGACAGCAAGACCGTCCAGACCGTCGATCAGATTGACCGCATTTGTAATGCCGACGATCCAGATGATCGTAACAGGAACGGCGAGAAAGCCAAGATGCCAGAACGGCGCGTCCGAAAACGGATTGAGGTTGGTGAAAAGACTGATCTGCAGGCCGCCGACACAGACCGGAATGGCCGCCGCGATGATCTGTACGATAAACTTGAGCTTTGCACCGAGTGCGAGAACATCGTCGAAGATGCCGAGCGCTACAATAATCGTCGCACCGAGCAGTACGCACAGCATGGTCTGGTCCAGCTGACCGAATACCAGAATGGAGCAAAGGAAGCCGCCGAAAATCGCAAGGCCGCCAAGACGCGGAATCGGTTCCTTATGCATGCGGCGGTTATCCTTTGGTACATCGATCGCACCAACCTTGTGCGCGAACCGTTTGACGGGCGGCGTAAAGAAGTAGGACAGCACGCCGGCCAGGATGAAGGCGGCGACGACTATGCCGATTACAGTATATTCATTCATTGCGCTTTCCTCTTTAATGCTTTTGATTTGAACATAAGGGATATATCCTCATACTTATTTTAATCATATCACATTTTGCAGCCTGTTGCAACGAATATTATTAAGGCGCCAGCCGCAGTTGACAAGCATACGCTGCGCAGAGTATGATAAAGGCACGGGTAAAGGGAAAAAACAGAGCAATACGGCATCCCTGAACAGGCGCATTTTACGGAAATCTGCGGTATTGCGCAAAAGCGAAGGAGAGGAGTTTTCCGTCATGGGAAAGTATATACTGGCCCTCGATCAGGGCACAACGAGTTCAAGAGCAATACTTTTTGACAGCGAACAGAATATTCTTGCAATCCGTCAGCACGAGCTGACGCAGCATTATCCGCATGAAGGATGGGTTGAGCAGGATCCGATGGAGATCTGGTCTACGCAGTACGCGGCTATGTTTGAAGTGCTTGCGGCGGCGGATATCTCCCCTGCCGATGTGGCCGGTATCGGCATTACCAATCAGCGAGAGACGGCGATCCTTTGGGATAAAATGACCGGCCGTCCCATTCATAACGCTATCGTATGGCAGTGCCGCCGCACCGCAGACATCGTGGACGGGCTGGTGGAGAGCGGTCTGTCCGACCACATCCGCCGCACGACCGGTCTTGTCCCGGACGCATATTTTTCGGGCACGAAGATCAAATGGCTGCTCGATCATGTGGAGGGCGCACGGGAGAAGGCTGAGAAGGGCGAGATTCTGTTCGGAACGGTGGATTCGTGGCTGGTATGGAAGCTCACGGGCGGCAGAGTACATATCACGGATGCCACTAATGCCGCGCGCACGATGATCTTTGATATTCACAGTCTCGATTGGGACGACACACTGCTGAAGGCGCTCGATATTCCTCGGGCAATGCTGCCGCGCGTATGCTCGTCAAGCGAGATTTACGGCTATGTTTCTCTGCCTAATGGTGAGATCCCGATTGCCGGCATTGCAGGCGATCAGCAGGCAGCATTGTTCGGCCAGACCTGCTTTAACGCCGGCGACGCCAAAAACACCTACGGCACCGGCTGCTTCCTGCTGATGAATACCGGAACGACAGCCTGTGAAAGTGAAAACGGTTTGCTGACAACGATCGGTATTCGTATCGGAGACGAAACGCAGTATGCGCTTGAGGGCAGCGTATTTGTCGGCGGTGCGGTCATTCAGTGGCTGCGCGATGAGATGCGTTTTTTCTCGGAAAGCCGGGATGCGGAATACTATGCGTGCAAGGTGAAGGATACCGGCGGCGTTTATCTCGTTCCGGCGTTCACCGGCCTCGGTGCACCGCACTGGGATATGTATGCACGCGGCTGTCTGATCGGACTGACGCGCGGCACGACGCGCGAGCATATCATCCGTGCGGCACAGGAGTCGATTGCCTATCAGGTGAACGATTTGCTGACGGCCATGAAACGCGATACGGGCGTGGCCCTATCTTCCCTTTCGGTGGATGGCGGCGCGAGCCGTGACAGCTTTCTTATGCAGTTTCAGGCTGACATTTCGAACTGCACGATACGTCGTCCGGTCATCCGCGAGACGACTGCGCTCGGCGCGTGCTATCTTGCAGGCCTGGCAACCGGCGTCTGGAGCAGCAGGGACGAACTCAAGGAGCTGTGGCGCTGCGATACACTTTATGCTCCCTCGATGGAGGATGAGAAGCGCAGCAGGCTGCTGAATGGATGGGACAAGGCGGTCGGACGCTCGCTTGACTGGGCGGAGCATTGAGCATAAAAAAACATCCTGCCGTGAGTCGTAAAAGACTCCGCGGCAGGATGTTTTGCTTTATTCAGGACGTTCCTTCTTTTTGCGCAGGATGGCATAGCGGTCAACTGCGAACGGGAACTGAAAGTGAACCTTCATCTGCGGCACATTGAACAGGTCAAGCGCTTCGCCGTCATCGTTCACAGCCTCGGCGTGGAAGCTATAGGGTGCGTGACCCGGCTGAAGCAGCTCCAGCTCTTCGCCCTTGAAGAAGCGGTTCTTGAGGGCGAAGACGGCTGTACCGTCCTCACGGCAGTTGACCGGCATACCCACGACCTCATAATCGCGGATATACTGGCTGTCGCCGTAGTGCTGACCGTTGGCAGAAGGACCGAAGTAAAAGCCTGTGTAATACTCCCGATGGCTGACCTTGTTTACTTCATCAAGGCAGAACTGCGGCATGACATAGTGCTCAGGATCGGCAAGATAAGCATCGACCGCAGCGCGGTATGCGCCGGTCACGCAGGCCGTGTAGTACGCGGTCTTGTTGCGGCCCTCGATTTTGAAGGAATCGATGCCGGCCTTGATAAGCTCCGGAATGTGCTCGATCATGCACATATCCTTGGAATTGTAAAGATAGGTACCGCGGCTGTCCTCTTCGACCGGGAAGAATTCGCCGGGACGCTTTTCCTCCATCAGGGAGTAATTCCAGCGGCAGGGCTGTGCACACGCGCCGTGGTTTGCATCACGGCCGGTCATGTACTGCGAGATCAGGCAGCGGCCGGAATAGGAAATGCACATTGCGCCGTGGACAAATGCCTCGATTTCCAGTGATTTCGGCGTCTTGGCACGGATTTCAGCGATCTCCTCGAGCGAGAGCTCGCGTGCGAGGACGACGCGTTCAGCGCCCATGTCCGCCCAGAAGTTTGCAGCCTCGGGGTTGAGAATGCTGGTCTGGGTCGAGATGTGCAGCGGAACTCCGGGAGCGTATTTCTGCGCCATGCGGATCACGCCGACATCAGCGACGATCATCGCGTCCGCGCCTGCGTCCTGGAGCAGCTCAAGGTAGGCGGGCAGCGCCGGAAGATCGCGACACGATGGCATGATATTGACGGTAATATAGCATTTTACGCCGTGTGCGTGCGCCTCAGCGATGCAGCGACGCAGTGCCTCGTCATCGAAGTTCGCCGCTGCCGCGCGCATTCCGAAGCGCTGACCGGCCATATAGACTGCATCGGCGCCGTAGGCAATGCCGAATCGCATTTTTTCGGGATCACCCGCAGGTGAAAGAAGCTCTGGAATCTTATTCACCGCTTACCTCCGTGCTTTGGTCCGTGTTTTCGCTTGCGGCCTGTGCCTGTGCAGCGTTCGAGGTCGCAATATTGCGCTGATGCTCCTCATAGCTGCTTGCGAACAGGTGGCTGCCATCGGGCATTGCGACATAATAGTAATAATCATGGCTCTCCGGGTGGCTTGCAGCGTAAAGCGAGGCATAGCCCGGGTTACAGATCGGTCCGGGAGGCAGGCCTTCCGCGGTATAAAGGTTGTACGGGGAATCGCTCTTGAGATCCTCGTCGGTGAGCTTGCCGCTCGTACGGCCGAGACCGTACAGGACAGATGCGTCCACCTGAAGATACGGGAATTCGCTCGAATTGTTCAGACGGTTGTAAATAACGCCCGCGATGCGCGCACGTTCATCATCGCGCTGCGCTTCGCGCTCGACAAGCGAGGCGACAGTGACAATGTCGTGCATGGAACGGCCGAGCTCATTGGCTCCGTCTGTGATCTCCGAGCCATAGCGCGAAGCGAAATTATTGAGCATCTTATTGACTGTATCGACGACCGAGCCGTTGCCCTTGTAGATCTCATAGGTATCCGGGAACAGATAACCCTCGAGCCATCCTTCCTCGACCGGCTTCTCGTCCTGCAGGAAGTCATGCTTGAACGGGTACTGGTTGAGCACCTTGTCGAGCGCATCTGCGGTGCAGACATGGTTGTCGAGCAGAAGCTGGCGTACCTGTGCGACCGAGTAACCCTCGGGAATCGTGATCTGAAGCGTATCAGACGAAGAAGAATTGGTCAGCTTGTCGATGATCTGACCGTAGTCCATGTTGGGGTTAAGCTGGTACTCACCGGCGAGCACATCGTCGGCAGAGTCGCCCTTGACGGCGAGATACGCCTTGAATACCGTACCGTAATTGATAATCCCCTGCTTGTCCAGATCTTTTGCCAGATCAGCGAGCTTTGTGTTCTCGGAAACATAGAACTGCTGCATGGCGTTGTCCTTGACGAATGCAAAGACGTCGTTTGCAGTAAAGATCGCTGCAAGCGAAATGACAAGCGACGCGCCGACGACCGCGATGACATAGACCATCGTGCCGGCGCAGCCGCTGTTCTTATGCCGTCTGCTGCGGCGGCGCTTGCGGCGGACTTCCTGATTTTCCTGATTATCGTACTTATCGTAATCCATAATTCACCTCGAAACATCCCGACCGGCTCAGCCGATCATATCCAAAACGATTTTTGCCGCAAATGCGGCAGCGAATACGAGAACCCCCGGATTTCGCATAAGAAGCCACAGATCGTAGAGACCGGCGCTCTTGACGAAATGCGGCACCGAATCGCGCACAAGCATTCCCTGCGCGGTACGCACGGTCAGGTACAGGAACAGCAGCAGGCCAAGCAGATTGCAGGCGAAAAAGTAGTTCGCGATTCCGAACGGTGCATAAACATCGGTCATCCACATGGTGACCGACAGATAAAGACCTCCTGCCAGATGCGCGATAACAGCAGGCCACACGCTGTCGAAAATGTAGGCGGTATAAGCGAAGGCACAGCCGGCAGCGAAAGCACCGATCATGCGGAGCGGATCGCCCTGAAGCAGCGCAAATGTAAGACCGGCAAACAGAAGGCAGGCCGAAGTGCCAACGCCTTCCTCATGAATGGGCATGAGCACACCGCGCAGAAAGAGCTCCTCGACTAAGGCTGCTGCAGCGGCGAATACAAAATACACGCCGTGCGCACCAAACCGGGACTGGGTCAGCGGCAGTGCCGCAGCGAAAAAATCACCGTTCGCCTGTCCGATGAGTGAGCCGAGTGCAATATTGGTCGAAAGAGCGAACATCGCGGTCGTAATGCCGAGCAGAATGGCGAACAGAAGTCCGCCCTTTGGCGGCATCTTCCATCCAAGTCTGTGCTTGATCGCGGTTCGATCCTCCGCAGTATAGTACGCAAGGAGCGCCGGGAGCGCAAAGGAAAGCACCTCCGCGAGCAGCAGCAGAGGCGGGCTGATGCCGACATAGCGAATGATGAGCCGGCTGAGACCTGTCAGCAGACAAAAGCAGACAAAGAGGCTGAGACCGGATAAAAGTGCTGTTCTATTTTTCATTCGTGTGCAGCACCTGCCTTTCAGTAATGATGTAGTTGCACGGAAGATCAAACGGCTCACGCGGAAGCTCGTCCGTCAGGCGGCTCTCCGCGCATAGAGCCGCAGCTACAGCGCGAGTCCGGGCAAGAAAACGATCATAATAGCCGCCTCCATAGCCGAGACGGTAGCCGTTTCTGTCGCACGAGAGCGCAGGAACAATGACGAGCGAAATTCCGTCAGGCGGGATTTCCGGTGCACCGGAGGACGGCTCCGGAATGCCGTAGGCACCGCTTTTCAGTTCATCCAGCGAGAGAATGCGCCGCGCAGACATCTCCCCGGCTCTGCCGCACAGCGGCACGCAGAGCGTTTTTCCGTCTGTGAGCGCCTGCTCCAGAATGGCGGCGGTTCCAATCTCATCGCTTGTGGAGACGTAGCAGAAAATACAGGCGGCATCACGGTACAGATCACTTTTCAGAAGATTATCCGAAATTTTGCAATCGATAAACCGCTTTTCATCAGAGGAGAGTGTGCGGCGTGCCTCACGGTAGTACCGGCGGAGCTGCTGCTTTTCAGTTTGCAGCATGATACACGACCGAAAGGGCGATTTCATCCGCCTTTTCGCGGCTGATGAGTGCGGTAATGAGTGCGCAGGCGAAATCAAGCGCACCGCCGACACCGCAGGCGGTGATGATCTTTCCGTCAGTGACGCAGGTGGCCGGCACCACTTCAGCCCCCTCCATGCCGTCCTCCATGCCGGGGTAGCAGGTCGCCCTGCGGCCCTTGAGCAGCCCCATGCCGCCGAGGATAACGGACGGCGCAGCGCAGATTGCAGCAACATATTTTTCTGCATCGTACATCGCGCGGACTGCGCTGGTCACACGCTTGTCTGCGTACAGATTGGTCGTACCGGGCATGCCGCCCGGCAGCACGATCATATCAGCCTGCGCAAGGTCGATATCATCCATTGACAGATCGGTCACGACCCTGATGCCGCGCGCACCGCAGACCGTTTCGCCGGTTACACCGACGAGTCTGGTCTCAACGCCTGCGCGCCGGAGCAGATCGACCGGGGTCAGCGCTTCGACTTCCTCGAAGCCTTCAGCCAGTAATACATATACCATTGCTGTCACACCTTTCAGTTGAGCATAAGATTGATATATCCGTTATCCGCACACGGCTTATCATGCCACCTGGCAACGCCGAGGGCGGTTTCTGAGCCGGGGGCGGTGACAGTGAGCGTTTCCCGGCTGAGCGCATTCAGCAGTCCCCTTTCTCGGTTTGCAGTAAGTCCGATGGCTTCCTGCGCGGTATCCTCCCAGCAGAAAGCATAAGCGGTGAGTGCGGCTCCGTCAAACCAGCCGTAAACGCCGACACCGAGCGCATCGAACATTGCGATCTGCCGGCTCCATTCCTCCCGGCCGCGCGTGATATGAAGCGGCGGGCACGAGGCTTCGTAGAGTGCGTTGATCTGTGGGATGTGCGCGTCGCTGAGACGGCGCGGCAGTTCGAACTCCCCTGCTGTTCGCGTCAGTGAGCGGCGCGAGAGATAGAATGTCTCGGCATAGCCAAACGGACGATAAAACTCGAACAGCCATTTTTCTGCAGGAATGAGTATCGAAGCCGCTCTGTTCTTCTCTTTATCGAGAGCAAAGGAGCGTTCCAGAAGCTCGGCGGCATAACCGCGGCGGCGGTGGGAAGGATGCGTGCATACGCCATAGATATAGGTGATCTCGCGCAGCTCTCCGTTGACCGAAAGTGTGTACGGGAGCATCTGGAGCATCGCGCACAGGGTATTTTCCTGCATGAGCAGCAGCGTATGCTGCGGTTCATAGAGATGTGAGAAAAAGTAGCCGTTAAATCCACCTTCGTCCGGAAAACAGGTTTCCCAGAGTGAATAAATCGCCGGGAGATCGCGCTGCTCGGCAAATCGGATCATATTATCCTCGCTCCTTTGGCACAGCCATATATTTCACGCCGCGCATAACGGGATAATAGGATTTTTTTGCCTTGCGCAGCCCCTCAAGGCCAAGATCCTCCTCGCGGTTAACATACATCACATCCGTGCAGTTGCGCTGCACGAACTGCTGATTGATCATCTGATATGCGCCCTGGATCGTGTGATCGGCCTTTTCAATCTGGACAACATACATATCCGGCGTTGCCTTGCAGCCGAAGGTGAACGCAATCACCTCGCCGTCCAGACGCAGCAGGCCGCCGCGCAGATTCAGATAATCGAAGTTGTGGAGAGCCTGTACGATCGCACAGGTTTCCCCTTCGAAATCGCGCTCATGGGCGCAGCCGTTCAGGTTGCACCAGTGGACATGGAACGCAAAAGCGTCCTTGATGTTGTCCTTTGTCATATTTTCATAACTCCAGCGGTTCTCATAGGCAGTCTTGAACCGGTTCACAAGATTGCGCTTGCTCTGGAGCTTTTTTCCGGAGAGCGTCGAGAGCTTTTCGGCAAGATAGATATAGTCATCTCCGTCCTCGGTGTCGTGCGAGAAGGCGAATTTTCCCGGACGTACCGCTTCGATGCGCTCGATCATCGGTTCCGCGACTGATACGATCACGAACGGAATACCGCGTTCGGCGGCATCCTGCTCAAGCGCATCGAGCGCCGCGCCGAGGTCGCCATTGCCGACCGGTGCAAGATAGCAGTCGTGACCGCCGTCGAGCGGTGACATTTTGATCAGGAAAAATCCATCCAGAAAGCAGATTCTGGTATTGTAATGGCTGCGCCACATGAACAGGTCGACAAAGCAGCGCTCGCACAGATGATAATTATAATGCGAGCCGCATTTTTCGACCGCAGCCTTATCTTCTAAAGTTATTTCACGAAACGGAAGCATAAAAATCCTTTCTGTTTGTTGCGAGGGTTACTTTCCCTCTCCGCGCAGTTCCATGTAGTGCGCGCGGACTTCGGCCGCCTTGCCGCAGGACATTTTGCCCTCTGTGCAGACACCGTCAACACAGGCCGGACCGCAGTGTCCGAACAGCGTCGGCGCAACAGCGTAGACCAGTCGGTACATTTGTTCTGCGAGCTCGCGGATTTCCCACTGTGCGCGGTTGCAGCAGCGCAGACGGAAAAAGTTCTTGAGACTGCGGGCGTTGGCAGTCATCATGATACGGGTCGCGCAGGCGTTCGGCAGCACATAACGTGCGTCCTCGATTGCGTGCTTTTCGGCCTTGCTGCGAGCTGCCTTTTCAGGAATACCCTGCTCAAGCAGTTCCTTCAGATACCCTTCCATCAGTGCGGCGGTCAGTTCCTCGTAGGTGCGCTGATCGTCCTCCATTGCCTGAATGAATTTTTCCCGTGCGGCCGGGATTTTATCAATCTCGGGCGGAAGAACATACTCAAAGCCCTTCTCGCGTACATAGCGCTGGCTCTGCACCGAAAAGGATGCCATGCGGTGACGGGTGATCTGCGCCAGCAGCGAGCGCGAAACGCCCTCGATGGCGAAGGTGAAGGAAACATGCTCGATAGGACTCTCGTGACCGATCTCGGAGAGCATATTGACAAAATTCTCTGTCTTTTCCTCTGTCAATCCCTCGAGTACGTTGTCAATATTGCTTGAAGAGTAGCAGTTTTTTGCTGCTGCCGCAATCAGCTTTTCCGGCTCGGGAGTATGAGCCAGCAGTTTGACTTTCATAAATTCTTATCCTTTCTTGCCGAACAGACGCTCACCGATGACAACGAGCAGGAATTTCGGCAGCTTCATCATGCGGCCGATACGGCTCGGCTGCTTGAGCAGACGGTAGAACCATTCCAGTCCCAGCTTGATAAAGATATCGGGTGCTCGTCTGGACACGCCTGCGAATACATCGAGCGAGCCGCCGAGACCGCAGAACAGCGTGCCGTGAATATCGTCGATGTTCGCGGCGATGAACTTTTCCTGCTTGGGGGCGCCGAGGCATACAAAAACGGCATCTGCGCCGCCTGCGGCATTGATCGCATCTACGACCTGCTGCGTGTCCTTGAAGTAGCCGTCATGCGTGCCGGCAAGCACGAGTCCCGGAAATTTCGCACACAGATTTGCGCCGGCCTTTTCTGCGATACCCGGTTTGGCACCGAGCAGAAAGAGACGCATGTTTTCCTTGGCCATCGCCGCACAGAGATCTTCCGCAAATTCAATGCCCGGAACACGGCCCGGCAGGCCCTCGCCGAGAATTTTTGCGGCGTAGATAATGCCGATGCCGTCCGGCAGCACAAGGGCGGCGTGATTTACGATGCCCATGAACTCAGGGTCACGGCGGCAGAGATCAACGATTTCCGGGTTAGGCGTTACAACATAACCCTTCTGCCGCGCGCGGAGCTTGCTCATCGCCAGTTCAACGGCCTGCTTTTTTGTAACTGCGTGGAACTGCACGCCTAAAATAGAAGCGGTTTTCATCCTTTTATTCTCCTATGTCAATACGTCATCATCGGGCACTGCCCATAATCCTTTATATTATAACGCAGTTTATATAAAATCACAAGTGCTGACCCGGCAAACCATCGTTTTGACGAAAAAAACAGAAAGTCCGAGACAAAACCGGACTTTCTGTGTTAAAAGATAAGTTTTCGGTACTATTTCCCGGGAGAACAGCCGCCCGGACCGCAGTGAGAAATAACCTCGTTGAGATAGACCGACATGCCGGTGCACAGGATACCCTGCACCACACCGTCAAACATCACACCTGCCCAGTTGGCATATTCAGACCATCGGGACGCTGCGCCGAGACACGCCAGCGCGATGCCGCAGCCGGTCAGCGTCAACGGTATCAGCCGGTTCGGAAAACGCCCGAGAGCCTTTAAGACTCTGCCGAGGCAGTACAGGACGGCAGAAAGTACGGCATAATCCGCTTCGATATACTGCGAAAGGTGTTCCAATGCGCTCACCTCCGCTTCATTCTATGCGGGAAACAACGAAAGGAGAACACCGGAGCGCTCCCCTTTCGATATTGTCTTAGAGCTGCTCGCGAATCAGCGTGCCCATCTCGGATGTGGACAGCACCTTCTCGCCTTTAGCAGCGATATCCGCAGTGCGGTGGCCGGCGTTCAGCACGTTCTCGACAGCGGTTTCGATGGCATCCGCCTCGGCCTTGAGGCCGAACGAATAGCGCAGCATCATTGCGCAGGACAGGATGGTCGCGATCGGGTTTGCGATGCCCTTGCCCGCGATGTCCGGCGCGGAACCGTGGATCGGCTCGTACATGCCTTTGCCGCTTTCGTTCATGGAGGCGGACGGCAGCATGCCGATGGAGCCGGTGATCATGGAAGCCTCGTCAGACAGAATATCGCCGAACAGGTTGCCGGTTACGATAACGTCGAACTGGCCCGGATTGCGGACGAGCTGCATCGCGCAGTTATCGACATACATATCGGTGTACTCGACTTCCGGGTACTCGTCCTTGATGCGGTGCATGGTCTCGCGCCATACACGGCTGGTCTCAAGAACGTTCGCCTTGTCGACCGAGCAGACCTTCTTGCTGCGCTTCATCGCCATTTCGAAGGCGCGGCGGCCGATGCGCTCGACCTCGTAGACCGAGTAGTTCATATCGTCCGCGCCGGTTTCACCCCAGCCCTTGTCGCTCTCGCGGCGGTAGTGCTTGCCGAAGTAGACATCGCCGGTCAGTTCGCGGCAGACAAGGATGTCGAAGCCGTCACCGATGATCTCCGGCTTGATCGGGCAGGCATCCGCCAGCGCCTTGTGCATCTGCGCCGGGCGCAGGTTGACAAACAGGCCGAGCGCGGCGCGCAGGCCGAGCAGCGCCTTCTCCGGACGCTTTTCACTCGGAACCTCGTCCCACTTCGGACCGCCGACCGCGCCGAGCAGCACGGAATCTGCATTCTTACAGATCTCGATGGTCTCCTCGGTCAGCGGGATGCCGTTCTTGTCGATCGAGCAGCCGCCTGCAAGGACTTCCTGAAAATTGAAGCTGTGGCCGAACTTTTCGCCAACCTTATCGAGCACGAGCATAGCCTCGGAGACAATCTCCGGACCGATGCCGTCGCCTTTTACTACTGCGATATTATAATTCATGAGATTATGCCTCTCTCTCCTTGAGCGACTTGAGCAGGCCGCCCGCCTTGATGATGTTCTGGATAAACGGCGGGAATGCAGCCGCCTGCCAGCTCTCGCCCTTGGTAACATCGGTGATAACGCCGGTGTCGAAGTTTACCTCTACCTCGTCGCCTGCGTCGATGCCGTTCGCCGCTGCCTCGCACTCGAGGATGGGCAGGCCGATGTTGATCGCGTTGCGGTAGAAGATACGCGCAAACGAGGATGCGATAACGCAGGAAACGCCGTTCTCGCGGAGAACGAGCGGTGCGTGCTCACGGGAGGAGCCGCAGCCGAAGTTGCGGGTCGCAACCACGATGTCGCCCGGGTGCATATTCTTTACAAAATCCGCGTCGATGTCCTCCATTGCATGGGCGGACAGCTCCTTCGGGTCTGCAATATTCAGATAACGTGCCGGGATGATAACGTCGGTATCGACATTGTCGCCGTACTTGAAAACCTTGCCTTTTGCGTTCATGGTATGTGTTTCCTCCCTTACTTCAGGTCGTCCGGCGCACAGATGTAGCCTGCAACTGCGCTTGCTGCGGCGACTGCCGGGCTTGCCAGATAAATTTCCGAGGTGATATGACCCATACGGCCTACAAAGTTACGGTTGGTGGTGGAAACCGCCTTTTCGCCGTGCGCCAGAATGCCCATATGACCGCCAAGGCACGGACCGCAGGTCGGCGTGGAAACGATAGCGCCTGCCTGAATGAAGATCTTGGTCAGACCCTCCTCGATGCACTGGAGATAAACATCCTGCGTCGCCGGGATGATGATGGTGCGCACATTCGGATTTACCTTGCGGCCCTTCAGAATTTCAGCTGCAACGCGCATGTCATCAATACGGCCGTTGGTGCAGGAGCCGATGACCGACTGCTGGACTTCGATATGGCCGAGCTCGTCGATGGTCTTGGTGTTCTCCGGGAGGTGCGGGCACGCAATGGTCGGACGGAGCGCGGACAGGTCGATCTCGATGGTCTGCTCGTACTCTGCGTCAGCGTCGGCCTCGAATGCGGTGATGTTGCGGTCAACGCGGCCCTTGATGTAGTCCATCGTCTTGTCGTCCACCGGGAAAATGCCGTTCTTCGCACCGGCCTCGATCGCCATGTTGCAGATGGTGAAGCGGTCGTCCATGGACAGCTCGTGCGCGCCTTCGCCGACGAACTCCATCGACTTGTACAGCGCGCCGTCCACGCCGATCTTGCCGATAATATGCAGGATGACGTCCTTGCCGGAAACCCACGGGCTCAGCTTGCCCTTGAGAACGAACTTGATTGCGCTCGGCACCTTGAACCATGCTTTGCCGGTAGCCATGCCTGCCGCGAGGTCGGTCGAGCCAACGCCGGTCGAGAACGCGCCCAGCGCGCCGTAGGTGCAGGTGTGGCTGTCCGCGCCGATGATCAGCTCGCCGGGAGCGGTCAGGCCTTTTTCCGGGAGCAGCGCATGCTCGATGCCCATTGCGCCGACGTCGAAGAAGTTGACGATATTGTACTTTTTAGAGAACTCGCGGCACTCGAGGCACTGCTCAGCGGACTTAATATCCTTGTTCGGTGCAAAGTGGTCCATTACGAGCGCGATCTTGGTGTTGTCGAACACCTTGTCGAAGCCCGCCTTTTCCATCTCGCGGATGGCGACCGGACCGGTAATATCGTTTGCCAGCGTGAGGTCTACGTTTGCCTCGATCAGCTGACCTGCCGTTACGCTTTCCAGACCCGCGTGCTTCGCGAGGATCTTCTGCGTCATTGTCATACCCATAACAGCGTTCCTCCTGCTGAATCAGTCGTTGAAATACTTGTTGATACCGTTGATGTATGCCTTGATAGAAGCCTCCATAACGTCAACCGATACGCCGCGGCCGGTGACGAGCTCGTCGCTGCCGCCCACGCGGATCTTGACGATCGCTTCGCTCTGTGCGTCCTCGCCGTCGGTCAGTGCGCGCAGCGAGTAATCCTCGAGCTCGATATCCTTGCCGACGATCTTGTTGATGGCCTGGAAGGATGCGTTGATCGGGCCGTCGGAGGCAGCGGCACGCTCAAAGGTCTCGTCACCCTTTCTGACACGGATGACTGCGGTAGAGGTGATGGTGTTGCCGGAGTTGATGACGAAGCGGTCGAGGATGTAGCGCTCCTCGCCGGAAACCGGAACGGCGCCGATCAGGCCCTCGAGGTCGCGATCCTTAATGACCTTTTTCTTGTCAGCCAGAATCTTGAACTTCTCGAATGCCTTTTCGAGCTTCTCCTTGTCGAGCGTGTAGCCGAGCTCATGCAGACGCTCCTCGAATGCATGGCGGCCGGAGTGCTTGCCAAGGACGATCGCGTTCTTCGGAATGCCGACAGATTCCGGGGTCATGATCTCGTAAGTTTCCTTGTTTGCCATGACACCGTGCTGATGGATACCTGCCTCGTGTGCGAACGCATTCGCACCGACGATCGCCTTGGTCGGTGCAACAGCAACGCCGGTGATGGTCTGGATCATGCGGCTTGCGCGGTAGATCTGGGTGGTTTCGATGTTGCAGCCGATGCCGAAGTGATCTGCGCGGGTCTTGAGCGCCATGACGCACTCCTCCATGGAGGCGTTGCCTGCACGCTCGCCGATGCCGTTGATGGTGCATTCGATCTGGTCGATACCGGCTTCAACGCCCGCGAGAGAGTTTGCAACCGCCATGCCGAGATCGTTGTGCATATGACAGGACAGAACGATGTTTTCGATGCCGGTGGTGTGCTCGCGCAGATACTTGATGCGTGCGGCGTACTCCTCCGGGATCATGTAGCCGACGGTATCCGGAATGTTGATGGTGGTAGCGCCTGCCTTGATAGCGGTTTCGACAACGCGGCACAGGAAGTCGAGGTCAGTGCGGGTCGCATCCTCGGCGGAGAATTCAACATCCGAGCAGAAGCTTTTCGCGTAGGAAACGCTGTGCGCGATGGATTCGATGACCTCGTCCGGGGTCATCTTGAGCTTGTACTCCATATGTACCGGGCTGGTAGCAATAAAGGTATGGATACGGGCAGATTCAGCGCGGCGGATCGCATTGTAGGCTGCCTCGATGTCCTTGTCTACGCTGCGCGCAAGCGAGCAGATGGTCGCGCCGCGAACGGTATCAGCGATTGCTGCGATCGCAGCTGCATCACCGGGAGACGCAGCTGCAAAGCCGGCCTCGATGATGTCGACCTTGAGCGCTTCGAGCTGCTTTGCGACCTCAATCTTCTCGTTGAGGTTCATGGAGCAGCCGGGAGACTGCTCGCCGTCGCGCAGGGTCGTGTCAAAAATCTTAATCGTTCTACTCATGGTTTCTTGTCCTCTCCTTCGGGTAATGTTTGTCGTACAGGGACAAAAAAAGCTCCGTCCCTTAATTCTGCATTAAGAGACGAAGCGAAGCTCCGCGGTACCACTCTTGTTGCCGCAGAAAAAACTGCGACCACTCTAAGCGCATCCATCAATGCGCAGTCCGTATAACGGCGGACATTCCGTTCCATCTTACCGGCACAAAAGGCTTTCAGCGGACAGTTCCCGGGCGAGTTTCACTGCATTTCGACGCTGCTTTACACCGGACAACAGCTCTCTGAGGACGAAAGTACAATTACTTTACCCGTTCATCACCTTTATCATATGTTATTATATTATCCCCTGCGCACTGCATTGTCAAGAGAAAATTTCAAAGTTTCGCCGTTATTTTACATATGCCATCCCGGACAGCTTGCGAAGCATGATAATATCTGATATAATATTTGTTATCTCTGGGATAAAGAGAAAATAAAAAAGAGGAGTATGTAACATTGAAACAACTTGGACTGCTGGTTAGACTCATTATCGGCATCATCGCCGGTATGCTGATCGGCCTTTGCGGAGGCTGGTTCGGCATTGCGGATACGACGGGATTTGTTGCGGTCATTCGGCTGCTCGCGACGTTCACCTCGCTGTTCTCCACTTTCCTATCCTTCATGATTCCGCTGATCATCATTGCCTTCATCACGGTCGGCATGGCGGAGCTGGGTAAGAAAGCAAACCGCTTGTTCGGCCTGACGCTGCTGCTTGCCTACGGCACGACGACGATTTCCGGTTTTCTTACCTTTTTTATCGGTAAGGCGTTCCTGCCGTCGCTCATCAAGCCGATCACTGGCGATATCCTCGAAAGCAACGCATTCGAGCCGTTCTTCACCATCGAGGTCACCCCGATCTTCGGCGTTATGACTGCGCTCGTGCTTGCATTCGTTCTCGGCATCGGCATGGCAAACCTCAAGGGCGATTCCATGCTCAAGGTTTTCCGTGATCTTCAGAACATCGTTTCCGGCGTGCTGCGCCACGTGATCATTCCGCTTATTCCGGTGCATATCGCAGGTCTGTTTGCCAATATTTCGGCGGAGGGCCGTCTTGCTGCAACCGTTAAAATGTTCGCGTCGCTGTACGCAATCATCATCGTGCTTCAGCTGCTCTACATTCTCTCTCAGTTCCTTCTGGCGAGCGGCGTATGCAGAAAGAACCACCTGAAGAGTATCAAGAATGTCGCCCCTGCGTACTTTACTGCCCTCGGTACTCAGTCCTCTGCGTCTACGATACCGGTAGCGCTGAACTGTGCGTACAGCAATAACGTAAACCGCGATGTTGCCGATTTCGTTGTTCCGCTCTGCGCGACCATCAACCTCAACGGCGATACCATTTGTCTGGTGCTCGGCTCGATGGGCATTATGCTCGCAAGCGGCATGAACCCGACGCTCGCTGTGTTCGCGCCGTTCATTCTCATGCTCGGCGTTACCATGGTAGCGGCTCCGGGCGTCCCGGGCGGCGGCGTTATGGCGGCTCTCGGCCTTATCACCTCGATGCTCGGCTTTACCGACCCGATGCAGCAGCTCATCATTGCACTGCACTTCTCGCAGGACAGCTTCGGAACGGCGGCGAATGTTACCGGCGACCAGGCGCTTGCGCTGATCGTGGATGAGGTAGACCGCAAGAGCGGCAAGGCGTAAATCGAAGAAAGGAGACAGCATGGAAATTCTGCTTGACATCATTCGGAGCGTGGACTACAATATCCTGCTCCTTATCGCGGACAGGCTCCGCGGCGGCGTGCTCGACCCGGTCATGACCATGCTGTCTCTGATTGGGAACGGCGGCGCAGTCTGGATCACGCTCGCGGTCCTGCTGCTGTTCTTTCGAAAAACGCGGCGCGCAGGCGCAGCCATGCTGCTCGCGATGCTCGCGGGATTCCTTGTAGGTAATCTGTGGCTCAAGGAACTGGTCATGCGGCCGCGGCCGTTCGTTACGCACAGTGATCTGACCGCACTGCTCGCTCCAGGCGATCGGTGGTCGTTTCCATCGGGACACGCGCTCTCGTCATTTGCGGCGGCGACGGCACTCTGGTGCTTTCATAAAAAGACCGGCGTGCTCGCGCTCGTTCTTGCGGCGCTTATTGCATTCTCGCGACTGTACGCGAGCGTACACTATCCCACCGATATTTTTGCAGGCATGCTCATCGGCATTGTACTCGGTCATGCGGCGGCGGTTCTGACCGACCGCATCATCGACACATTCCATTCCATCCGGCTGAGAAAGGGCGACAAATGAACCAGTATAAACGTCTGCTCAGCAATACCTTTATCTTTGCTGTCGGCACATTCAGCTCCAAGATTCTTGTCATCCTGATGCTGCGCTTCTACACCGGAGTGCTGACGCAGGACGAGATGGGCGTTGCAGATCTTATCATCAAGACGACAAGCATTCTGTATCCGGTCGTATCACTGTCCATCGGACAGGCAGTTATCCGTTACGGGCTGGAGCGAAGACGGCGCAAGCCGGATGTGTTCACCATCGGTCTGCTGACAGTGGCCTGCGGCTTTCTGATCTCATTGCCGTTCAATCCCCTGCTGAAGCTTGTTCACTATAACACCTCGGCGGGCGTGGCAGGCTCACTGCTCGACTACCGCATTCTGATCTATGTGTATGTGCTGACCTCGTGCACGCAGAATGTCTGCGGCCAGTTTATCCGCGCGATCGGTTATGTCCGCCTGTATGCCATTGACGGCATCTTCCGCACATTCATGACCATTGTGCTGAACATCCTGTACCTCAAGGTGTTCCGCTGGAACATTTACGGCTACGTGGCTTCTATTATCTACTCGGACGCTCTTTCGACCGTGTGCCTGTTTATGATCGCCAGACTCTGGAAATATTTCCGCCCGCGGCGCATCAACTTCTATCTGTGGCGCAGCATGCTGCTGTACGCGCTGCCGCTTGTTCCGGATGCGATCCTCGTCTATATCATCGGTTTCTCTGATCAGGCGTTTCTCGCCTCCATGCAGAATACCTCGGTCAGCGCGATCTATTCGATCGCCTACCGCGTGCCGACGCTCATTGCGCTCGTCGCATCCATTTTTATTGATGCGTGGCAGCTTTCCATGGTCAACAGCAATACCAAGGAGGAGCAGATCGAATTTTTCTCGAATGTCGGAAATACCTATTCCGCCATTGTGTTCATCATTGCCTCGGGCGGCATCATGTGCGCAAAGCTCGCCATGACGGTGCTCGCGGTGAAGAACTACTATATCGGCTGGACATTCATTCCCATTCTGGCGATCGGCGCAGGCTTCAACTGCCTGTCGAGCTTTCAGAAGAGTGTGTATCTGCTGGAGAAAAAAACCGTTCCGTCCTTCCTTTCAACGGCATTTTCTGCGGTCATCAATATTGTTCTGAACGCGCTGCTCATTCCGCGTTACGGCGGAACGGGCGCCGCAGCGGCAACGCTGACAAGCTACGTTGCTCTGTTTATTTACCGCGCACTCGACAGCCGCCGGTTTATGCCGATCCGCTGGAAGAGTCTGCGTCTGGGACTGACTGTGCTGCTGCTCGCCGTGCAGGCAGCGCTCATGTTTATCGAGCCGCCGTTCTGGCTCATCTGGCAGCTGCTGCTGTTTGGTGCAGTAGGACTGCTCAACAGCCGTGAACTGATGGCAGCATTTGCCAAGATTCTGCATCGGCACAGAAAAGCATAATACAAGGGCGCCTCGATTTCGAGGCGCTTCTTCTTTGTTCGTTTCGGCATTCCGACGAAAAATACACTTTCTGCGCGGCCGCCCTTGCTTTTCGTTGCCCGATACGTTATACTATATGGCGTGCTGTTCGGCATTCATTGCTTCCGGATATGAAAATGACAGTTCGAAACCATCCTGTCGATAAACAAAACTAGGGACAACGAAACAGAAAATATGTTAATTTTCTCGTTGTTGTACGCATTATTTGGAGGTGAACGAAATATGGTGAAAGAAAATATGAGCAAAGCGCAAAAGCTGACATTTTCTGCGATGATCATGGCGCTCTACATTGTAGTGCTGTACTTCACGCAGAGCTTTTCATTCGGTGCTTATCAGATCCGTATCGCAACTTCGCTTTACGGCCTTTCCTACCTGTTTCCGTTCCTGGTTTTGCCGCTTGGTTTCGCAAACTTCATCGCCAACATGCTGTTCGGCGGGCTTGGCCTGCTCGACATGTTCGGCGGCTGTATCGTCGGTATCGTTACGACCGCAATCATCGTGCTCATCCGCCGTCAGGGCTGGAGCCGATGGCTGATGATCCTTCCGATCATCCTTGTGCCGGGTCTCGGCGTTTCGACGTACCTTTCTTATCTGCTGCATGTGCCTTACAGTGCGCTTGCACTCAGTCTCTGCATCGGCCAGACTGTTCCGGCTATCTGCGGCGCAGTACTGGTAAATGTGCTTCAGCGTGCACTTTATCCGCAGAAGATCAAGGCAGACTGATTGAATTAAAAGGAGAAATGCAACCTATGACCGGAAGAAATAAAGAAGAACTGAACGGCGTCACCCTTCTGGGAAATCAGAAAAACAAGTATCCTACGGATTATGCACCGGAAATGCTCGAGAGCTTTCCGAACAAGCATCCGGAGAACGATTACTTCGTAAAGTTTAACTGCCCCGAGTTTACGAGCCTGTGCCCGATGACCGGACAGCCGGACTTTGCGACCATCTATATCTCCTATGTGCCCGGTGAGCGCATGGTGGAGAGCAAGTCACTCAAACTGTATCTGTTCAGCTTCCGCAATCACGGCGATTTCCACGAGGACTGTGTGAACATCATCATGAAAGACCTTATCCGCCTTATGGATCCGAAATACATTGAGGTCTGGGGCAAATTTACCCCGCGCGGCGGTATTTCGATTGACCCGTACTGCAACTACGGCAAGCCCGGCACACGCTGGGAGCAGGTCGCCTTTGACCGTCTCGCCCACCACGATCTTTATCCGGAGAAGGTGGACAACCGATGAGCGAAAAAGCTATGGTGCTCTGCTCGGGCGGCGTAGACAGCACGACCTGTCTTGCGCTTGCCGTCGAGAAATACGGTAGAGAAAACGTCAGCGCGCTGTCCATTTATTATGGTCAGAAGCATGTCAGGGAGATCGAGGCTGCGAAAAAGGTCCTCGAATACTACGGTGTGGAGGGCACATCCCTCGACCTTACCCCTGTGTTCGCGTACAGCGACTGTTCGCTGCTTTCTCACTCGACCGAAGAGGTCCCCGAGGAAAGCTATGCAGAGCAGCTGAAGAGTACGCACGGCGCACCGGTCACGACCTATGTCCCGTTCCGCAACGGACTGTTTCTTTCGGCGGCGGCGAGCGTCGCACTTTCCAAGGGATGCAGTGTCATCTACTACGGCGCACATCATGATGATGCAGCCGGAAACGCCTACCCCGATTGCAGCGAGGAATTCGTGAATGCGATGAACCGGTCGGTAGAAGAAGGCACGGGCGGCGCACTGCGCATCGAAGCGCCTTTCGTCCGCTGGAACAAGGCTCAGATCGTCAGGGAGGGCCTGCGGCTGCATGTCCCCTATGAACTGACATGGAGCTGCTACGAGGGCGGAGAGAGGCCGTGCGGCAAATGCGGCACCTGTCTCGATCGTCTGCGCGCGTTCGAAGCGAACGGCGTGAGCGACCCGGCAATGAAGTAATAAAAAAGACTGCTGTTTTCTCTCGAGAACGGCAGTCTTTTATTTTGACACCTCCCCTGCTCTACGCATAGAATGACGCAGAGGAGGTTTTTCTATGGGTAAGAGCTTGACTCTGGCGGTCATCGGCGGCGATGAGCGTCAGGTTTTTCTGGCGAGCCTTGCACTGGCAGACGGTCATGCCGTGCGCACGTTTGCGCTTGACCGGGCGAACATAGAGGGCGCGGCGGTCTGTTCTGATGCTGCGTCATGCACAGAGGGCGCAGATGCAGTGCTGCTGCCCGTCCCCGTCATGCAGGGCGATGGCTTGCTGCGCGCACCGCTTGCGCGGACGGAGACTGATGTGATGCAGGTGCTTGATGCGATACCGGCAGGCGTGCCGGCGTTCGGCGGTGCGGTCCCCTTCCGGCTGCATGCCCGGGCGGTGCAGTGCGGTGTACGGCTGATCGACTATCTCTCGCGAGAGGAGCTTGCGATACGCAACGCTGTGCCTACCTGTGAGGGAGCGCTGCAGCTCGCTATGGAGCAGACTGACTGCACGATACAGGGTGCACATGTGCTCGTCATTGGTGCAGGACGGATCGGATTTCTTCTTGCTGTCAGACTGCATGCACTGGGAGCGCAGGTGACTGTCGCGGCCCGGTCGCTGAGAGACCGTGCTCGTATCGAGTCCGCAGGCCTTGCGGCGGTGGATACGGCACAGCTTGCACAGGAGGTGCACGGCAGGGAGATCATCTTCAATACTGTGCCTGCACCGCTCCTGACAGGCGAGATACTGCGCGCACTGACGCCATCCTGCATTGTGATCGACCTTGCGTCCATGCCGGGAGGTGTTGCGCCAGATGCGATTCCCCCAACGGGCTGCCGCGTAATACACGCCTTGTCTCTGCCCGGAAAGGTTGCGCCGCGCACGGCTGCTGCCGCGATTTATGCTACGGTGACCGCTATACTGCGAGAGGAGGGTGTGCTGTGAAAATCGGTTTTGTTATGACAGGTTCGTTCTGTACGTTCGTCAAGGCACTTCGAGCAATGGAAAATCTTGTATCACTCGGTCACAGCGTTACACCAATCCTGAGCGAGCATGCAGGCGGTATGGATACACGGTTCGGCACGGCGGATGATTTGCGTGAACGTCTGCGGAATATCACTGGCAGCGAGATCATCGACAGTATTGCGGGAGCGGAGCCGATCGGGCCGAAGCGAATGTTCGATGTGCTGATCGTTGTGCCCTGCACGGGCAACACGCTTGCAAAGCTCTCGCACGGTATTACAGATACGACCGCTGCAATGGCGGTTAAGAGCCATTTGCGAAGCGAGAGACCGGTTGTCCTCGCACTTTCAACCAATGATGCGCTTGCAGCCTCCGCAGAGAATATCGGAAGACTGCTGAATCGCAGACACTATTATTTCGTGCCGTTCGGACAGGACGATCCGGAGGGCAAACCGCGGTCGCTGGCAAGTGAACTTTCGCTCCTGCCGGAGACCATGGAAGCAGCACTTGAAGGGCGGCAGCTGCAGCCGATATTGACTTCTTTCTGATGCAGAAGAACAAGGGCAGGGACACGATACGGTGCCCCTGCCCTTTTACGGCTGTCGGTATTGCGGCTCAGCTGTTTCCGTCCGCATTCTCCCCGCCAGTCACGAAGCGGATGGCTCTTGCATAGTTTTTGATCTCGGCATGCGTCTCTGAACCGCCGAATTCACCGTCAAGCGTCCAGGAGATTTCCTCATCTGAGTCAAATGTGATATGCGAGGTGCGGAAGTAGAGAAAACGAGTCGATTCGGTGTTATGCGTCAGCAGGTCATTGATCAGCCATTGAAGCTCCATCGGATTATCGACCGGATAGACGAGCAGAACCTCATACAGACCGTCATCGAGTGCGATAGAGTCCGGACTCAGTGCCTTAAAACCGCCTACAGAGACCGAATTTGTTACCATGCCGTAAATGAAGTGATCTTCGGTCTGCATTTCCGGACTGTTGACGCGGATGCGATATTCCTTGATGTTCGCAAGCGACATGACGCCCTGCATGATGTAGGCAGCACGGCCGAAGATGTTTTTAGTCTGCTGCGGCGTGGCGTAGCTGACCTCGGTGAATACGCCGAAGGCAGCGATATAGTTAAAATAGCGGCTGTTAAAGCGGCCGATATCGAGTGCCTGCAAGCGGTCCTTTGCAGCGATAGCAGCCGCCTCGGCCGGGACCTTGGGAATACCGAGACTGGTAGCAAAATCGTTGGTCGTGCCGGCAGGGATGTAGCCGAGAGGCGGCCGTACCTTGCTCTGCATCAGTCCGGTGACGACCTCGTTGAGTGTGCCGTCGCCGCCGGCACAGACGATACGGTCAAATTCCCCGGCTCTTGCCTGCGCAACGCGGGTCGCATCCTCGGGACCTTCGGTTACGTGCAGGGTTACATCAAACCCTGCCTCTTGAAAGGTGAGGATGCAGTCAATGAGCTTGCCGCGCATCGCACCGCGCCCGGCATGGGGATTAACGATCCAGAGCATTTTTTTCATGTGCATCCGTCTCCTTTCATGAGTATGCGTTTAGCGGGCAAGAAGAGCGCAGATCTTGTTGGCGTAGTCGGCCGGGTCATCTACCGGCAGACCCTCGATCAGCAGCGACTGCGTGTACAGAATGTCCGCATAGTCGGCAAGGGCATCCGAACCTTCGGCCTGGAGAGCGCACAGCTTCTTGAAGATCGGGTGATCTGCGTTCAGTTCGAGTACGCGATCAGCGCGGACAGTCTCACCGCCGTTGACGGCAGCCTGTTGGTTGAGCACCTTCTCCATTTCAAGCGTTACAGGGCCTTCAGCGCGCAGACAGCACGGATGGTTTTTGAGGCGGCCGGTCAGCTCGACCTTCTTCACCTTGCCCTCAAGCGCCTTGCTGAGCGCGTCGAGCAGCTCCTTGTTGTCCTCAGACTGCTTCTTGATCTCTTCCCTTTCCTCTTCGCTTTCCAGACCAAGATCTGCGTCCAGAATCGACTTGAATTCCTTGTCGTCGTATTTCGCAATCATTTTGGTGCAGAACTCGTCGATGCTGTCATCCATGCAGAGGACTTCGTAGCCCTTGTCGGACAGAGTCTCCATGACAGGCAGCATCTTGATCTTATCAACAGTTTCACCGCAGGCGTAGTAAATATACTTCTGGTCTTCCTTCATACGGGAAACGTAGTCCTTGAGCGAAACGAGCTTGTTCTCGGTCGAGGAATGATACATCAGCAGATCCTGAAGCAGCTCCTTATGTGCGCCGTACTGGACGTATGCGCCATACTTAATCTGGCGGCCGAAGGCTGCCCAGAACTTGTCGTAATCCTCCGGCTTATCCTTCTGCATCTTGAGCAGCTCGTTCTTGATCTTCTTTTCCAGACTCTGTGCGATAGCCTTGAGGTGGCGGTCGTGCTGGAGCATTTCGCGGGAGATGTTAAGCGACAGGTCTGCGGTGTCTACCATGCCGCGGACAAAGCTGAAGTGGTCAGGCAGCAGATCGGCACACTTGTCCATGATGAGCACGCCGTTGGAGTAGAGCTGAAGACCCTTTTCATAATCCTTGGTATAATAATCCATCGAAGCGTGCGACGGGATAAACAACATCGCGGTGTAGGTCACTG
>ENA-OUNS01000037-OUNS01000037.1-human-gut-metagenome-genome-assembly--contig:-NODE-37-length-82315-cov-9.631826_pt1 | contig 82315 bp, 85 predicted proteins | sample MGYA00243237_ERZ505104 | MGnify/ENA primary metagenome ERZ505104 (study PRJEB26097, sample SAMN02711295) | human gut metagenome | biome: Gut microbiome | host: Homo sapiens | place: Denmark: Copenhagen...
TTAGGGAAGGCGGACTGCCTTAGAACTTCTGCATCGTGACATCCAGCAACAAACATAATACCAAGTCTTTCTCATGGACCGGGGTAAGCCACGATGATGAACTAAATAGAAATTACCGATTTGATTGCTCCCAGCAGTTCCTCATACGTCTCATAAGCCGGAATCTCCGGATAATCTTCCTTAATTTTCTCAGTCGTTCGGAATAAGAATCCTGCTTTTCCTGCCTGGATCATGCCCAGATCATTGTATGAATCACCGCTTGCGATCGTGTCAAATCCAATGGACTGCAGTGCTTTTACGGTGCTGAGTTTGGAATTTTCCACACGCATCTTAAAGTCTGTGATCTCACCGTTATCTGCAATCTCAAGGCTGTTGCAGAACAGTGTCGGTCTTCCAAGCTTTTCCATTAAAGGCTGTGCGAACTCTGTAAATGTATCACTGATCAGGATTACCTGACTAAATGAGCGCAGTTCGTCTAAGAATTCTTTCGCTCCCGGAAGCGGGTCAATCTTGGCGATCGTCTCCTGAATCTCTTTGATTCCAAGTCCGTGTTCCTTTAAAATGTCCAGTCTCCATCTCATCAGTTTATTGTAATCCGGTTCATCTCTTGTCGTTCTTTTTAATTCCGGGATTCCACTTTCCTCGGCAAATGCGATCCATATTTCCGGTACTAATACTCCTTCAACATCCAGGCATGTAATATACATTCTATGATTCCTCCTATACTTTCTGTCTTTTTGCTTTTTATCATAACACAAGTCTGTTTATTTTACATTCTTTTTATAAGCAATTCTTCAACTGCAGCATATCTAATGTTTTATCTGTCCTATTTATCTCTTTCCCAACTGCCAGAATGCTACTGCACTGGCGGCCGCGACATTCAGGGAATCTACACCATGCGACATTGGAATCATTACCGTATAATCGCAGTCTGCAATTGTCTCCGGCGCCAGTCCGTCTCCTTCTGTTCCCAGTATCACTGCCAGCTTATCTTCTTTCATAAGTTCCGGATCATCAATGCTTGCAGAATCTTCTTTCAAAGCCATCGCCGCCGTCTTAAATCCCAATTCACGCAATATCTTCATTCCTTCTTCCGGCCAGATTACAGAGTTATCCACAAATGTCCACGGAATCTGGAATACTGTCCCCATACTTACACGGCTTGCCCGCCTGTAAAGTGGATTACTGCATCCCCCTGTCAGAATCACCGCGTCCATGTGAAGTGCTGCCGCAGAGCGGAAAATCGCTCCTACATTTGTAGGATTCATTACATTCTCCAATACTGCTATTCTGTCACATCCGTTACAGATTTCCTGCAGGCCAGGCAACCTCCTTCTTTTCATCGCACATAGCATTCCCCTGGTCAGTTTAAATCCCGTAAGTTTCGTAAGTACTTCAAATTCTGCCGTATATACCGGTACATTGCCACATTTTCCAAGTACAGCTATCGTTTCCGCATCTTCCAAAACCTGCTTTTTTTCCACCAGAACAGACACAAGCTCATATCCTCCATCCAATGCCCGGCTAATAACTTTCGGACTTTCTGCAATAAACAGTCCATCCTCCGGATGATCCTTGTTCAAGAGCTGTGCTTCTGTAAGTCTTGCATATACATCTAGTTCCGGAGCGTCAAAATCCGTAATTTCTATCATATTCTGTATTATTTTTTCATTTATGCTTTCTGTATTGTTCATGATCATTTCCTCTTTTTTATTATCATCTGGATCTTATTGTTATCTCATTATACAGAATGAAATAAATTTTCTCAATTCCATAAATATTTTATGCACATAAGCCCGGACTTTATGTTAAAGTGGATAAAGTATGAGCAGATATTTATTTTATATAAGGAGAATCTTTCACTATGATGACTGAACTTGAGAAATATTATAATAAATTTAACGAAGAAAAACGTCTTGGAAGCCGACATGGACAAGTAGAATTTACCACTTCTATGAAATATATACATGAATATCTTCCGGAAGATAAATCAGCAAAAATTCTGGATGTAGGTGCCGGTACCGGCCGTTACAGTGTAGCCCTTGCCGAAGAAGGTTACGATGTTACCGCTGTTGAACTGGTTAAATATAATCTTGGGATCTTAAAAAAGAAAAACAGTTCTGTAAAAGCCTATCAGGGAAATGCAATGAAACTTTCCCGCTTTCCGAATAAGGAATTTGATTTAGTTCTGGTCTTTGGTCCAATGTATCATCTATATTCTATGGAAGATAAAGTCAAAGCACTGACCGAAGCCAGACGTGTATTGAAAGATGATGGTGTAATTCTTGTTGCTTATTGCATGAATGAGTACAGCGTGCTGACCTATGGATTCAAACAGAATCATATCTTAGAATGTATCGAGAACGGAAAGATTGACGACAACTTCCGTGTACAACCCAAACCTGAAGACCTTTATGATTATGTCCGCCTGGAAGATATGGATGCTTATAATAAAGCTGCCGGTCTGGAACGAATCAAGGTCATCTCTGCCGACGGACCTTCGGATTATATGCGTCCGGTGTTGAATGCGATGGATGAGGAGACATTCGAGACTTTTATCCGGTATCATCTTTCGGTGTGTGAACGGCCGGAGCTTGTGGGTGCCGGATCACATACCGTGGATATTTTAAAGAAAAGCATTATTTAATACATGAACCGTCTGCTATCCGGACTATTTCTGTTTCCAGGATACCGCTACCCGTAGAATATAAGCTCATTTCTTCTTGTGATTTCGTGCAAAAACAGAGTGTACTCTGTTATTATATTGAAAACCTGCCGAAATTCCTCAAAATGCATTGACATATGCCATTTTTCGCAGTAAAGCACTATCTAAAGTTATTCATATTTTAGAATGTTTATACATTTTTAATATTTATCATGGAGGCGTATGTTATGAATACACTTGTAATCGTCTTAATTGCAGCTGTACTTCTCAGTGCTGCATATGTACTTTACGGATGCTGGCTTGCTAATAAATGGGGAATTGATCCAAAGGCAGAGACACCAGCGAAAAAATTTGAGGATGGAAAGCGGCAGTACTAGGTCTTGTATGTACCGTTGCTGCACTGGCACTTACAGTCTGGACGCCGTTGCACGTATCGGATCTGCCAATATCTGGCCACTGTTCGGATCTGCCAACCAGTTACTGTCCGCACTGGTAGAAAGAACCATCGGACTTGTCAAAGCTTACTTTAAAGCACAGAAAGAATCTGCATAGATTAATTTTTAAGAATTAAATCGCAAATCAAATCCAATTACAATCCCCACCAGTAATTGCAAGACTCAAAAGCGCATCCATCTTTTCAACCTCCTCCTCGCCTTCAATCTTCTGAAGGAGCTCCGCTGTATCCAGCACATCTTCTAATGACTCGTCCGGTCCGATCTCGTAATCTATCTCCTGTTCGCAGTCCGGGCATGGAATATGCTTCATCGTTTGTAATGACAGGAAACGGTTTCCGCATTTCCTGCATTCATAATATCCGCATTCCTTTGTCCCGTCCGGTACATAATACATATCACTCACCACCTTATATTTCTTACTGCTTTCGCTACTTCCAGCAGTCAAGCTTCTCTTTCATTCCGATATCCTTACTCTTGAACACCGGATTCATTCCCATTTTAAGCTGTCTTTCATAATCTTTCAATGCCTTCATTGCCGTATTAGACAGAATGAGGATCACCGGAATATTGATGATCGCCATTACTCCCATCAGCACGTCCGAGATATTCCAGAGCATGGACGTTTCTCCATTACTGCTTTACAGGCACTGTGAAACAGACGCACCTGCGGGAAGCTCGTCCGGATTGTAAAATACACACCAGCTCCGATTAATATGATAACTAACAGTTTACTGTACATAAATGAGCTGATGTTATCAATGATCATACTTAACATACTTTTATTTTTCTCTATAAATATACAGTAATTCTGCGAGTTTGGGAAGAATAAATTGCATACATTGACACTGGCACTTATTTCCTCTATATTATTGTCTATATTAAGAAAAGGAGATTCATATGTTATTATTCAAATCATTCACTATATTAATTATCGGATTTGTCCTGCTGATCAAGGGTGCAGATTTTTTTGTAGAGGGAAGTTCTGCTGTAGCAAAACGTCTCCGGATTCCTTCTATGATCATCGGGATGACCATCGTAGCCATGGGAACCAGTCTTCCAGAATGCGCCGTCAGCGTGACTGCCTCCCTCACCGGCAATAATTCCCTCGCTATCAGTAATGCTGTCGGATCCAACATTTTTAACCTGTTAGTAGTCTGCGGTGTCTGTTCTTTATTCGTCCCGCTTGCTGTACAGAAAAGTACTTTACAGAAAGAATTCCCGTTATCTATCTTCTGTGCGGGACTTTTGCTTTTGCTTGGATATCTTGGCATGACACTCGGACGGATAGACGGAATTATCTTCCTTATTATATTTGCCGGATATCTGCTCTGGATGATCCGCTCTGCCAAAAGAGCACGTCACAATATAACTTCTGCGGATTCTTCTTCTGCACAAAAAGTGAGAAGCTCACTTTCCGAAAAAGAAATCGAGGAGGTTGCCTCCCATATCAACCTCCTTCCGTTATGGAAATGTCTCATTTTCATATTGGGCGGTATGATTGCGATCAAATATGGCGGTGATTTCGTCGTTGACGGGGCATCCTCAATTGCATCCAGTCTGGGACTTAGCCAGACACTGATTGGACTTACGATCATTGCCATGGGAACCAGTCTTCCGGAGCTTGTCACCTCCATCGTTGCCTCCAGAAAGGACGAAGTCGATATGGCACTTGGTAATGTCATCGGCTCTAATATCTTCAATATCCTTTTTGTACTCGGTGTCGCGGCAGCAATCAGTCCGGTGGGATTCGCTCTGGAAAATATAATCGACATTGCTTTCCTTATCATAATCAGTGCAATCACTCTCGTCTTTGCATGGACTTCGAAGGAAATCAACCGTAAAGAAGGAATTATCATGCTGGTATTATATGCCGCTTATATGGTATATATCTGCATGCGTTAATATTTGTAATTATGAAAGGACGGACATTTTATGAAAATTGTATTTTTAGATGCCAAAACAATCGGGGACGATATTGACCTGTCCGGATTTGATTCACTTGGTGAAGTTACCAAATATAACTTTACCACTCCGGAAGAAGCTCCGGAACGCGTGAAAGACGCAGATGTTCTTATCATTAACAAAGTTCCGATCAATGAAAATACGGTCGGAACAGCAAAGAATCTGAAACTGGTCTGTGTTACTGCAACCGGAACCAACAATCTGGATAAAGACTATCTGGATTCCCACAAAATTGCCTGGAGAAACGTTGCCGGTTATTCCACAGAAACAGTTACTCAGCATACATTTGCCATGCTTTTCTATCTGCTTGAAAAGCTGCGCTATTACGATGATTATGTAAAAGATGGAAATTATATTAACGATACTTCTTTTACTCACTTTGCAGAACATTTTTCAGAAATCAATGGCAAGACGTGGGGAATCATCGGACTTGGCGCGATCGGACGCCGCGTTGCCCAAATTGCCCGGGCATTTGGTGCAAATGTCATCTATTATTCAGCATCCGGACGCCCTGCACAGGATGGATATACGCAGGTTGATTTCGATACCTTGCTTACCACTTCGGATATTATCTCTGTCCATGCACCACTGAATGAACACACCGAAAATCTTCTGGATAAATGCGCATTTGCAAAGATGAAAGAAACCTGTATCTTCCTGAATCTCGGCCGTGGTCCGATCGTTGTTGAACAGGATCTGTACGACGCACTTGTAAATGGCGAAATTGCTGCCGCAGGTCTGGATGTCTTATCTGCCGAACCAATGAGTGAGAAAAATCCGCTTATCAAGATCCAGGACAGCCGCCGGCTTTTCATTACGCCGCATATTGCTTGGGCAAGCGTAGAAGCACGTACCAGACTGATGCAGATCATCCTGGATCAGGTGAAAGAATATTTCCATATGTAGAACACTAACTACTCATTAAAGTTTGATATGAAACAATTTTACATTATTTATTGAATCATTCCTACATTCATGCTATCATATATCATTGTACCTAATGAAAAAGAGTGAAAAAATATATGAATAGACGTCCTGATTCCCAGGCGTCTCTGTGGAGGAATGAGAACTATGAGTGAACGTGGATCTGCTCCTGCAGCAGAAAATAAGATGGGAACAATGCCCGTCGGAAAATTAGTATTCAATATGTCACTGCCAATGATGGTTTCTATGCTGGTACAGGCGCTTTATAACATCGTTGACAGTATCTTCGTAGCAAAATTATCAGAAAATGCACTGACTGCTGTATCGTTAGCCTTCCCGCTTCAGACACTTCTGATCGCGGTAGCTACCGGTACCGGCGTCGGTATGAATGCCCTCCTGTCAAAATCACTGGGAGAACATAACTTTAAAAAGGCGAATAAAATTGCTGATAATACGGCATTTATCTATGCCATCAGTTACATTGTATTTTTAATCCTCGGCTTTACGATCGTAAGACCTTTCTATGCAAGTCAGATTGGAAACGCAGATGTCGAGATCATGGAACTTGGAATTGATTACCTGAGTACGGTTATGATCTTTTCCTTTGGTCTGTTCACACAGATCTTCTTTGAACGGTTACTGACTTCTACCGGAAGAACTATCTTCAGTATGACTTCTCAGTTATGTGGTGCGATTACAAACATTATCCTGGACCCGATCATGATCTTCGGTCTTCTGGGATTCCCGAAGATGGGTGTTACCGGAGCCGCCGTTGCGACCGTTATCGGACAATGTGTTGCCGGAATCGTTGCCGGAACCTGTAATCACAAATATAACCATGACGTATCATTAAGTTTCAAAGGCTTCCGACCGGATATCCGTCTGATCGGACACATTTATGCAGTAGGTATTCCATCTATTATTATGCAGTCTATCGGATCGATCATGACTTATTCGATGAACCGCATTCTGATTGAATTTTCTTCAACTGCAACTGCTGTATTCGGTGTATACTTCAAGCTTCAGAGCTTCTTCTTCATGCCGGTATTCGGTCTGAACAATGGTATCACGCCGATCATTGCTTACAACTATGGTGCACAGCAGAGAAATCGTATGATCAAGACGATCCGGATCAGTCTGACGACTGCATTCTGCCTTACTTTCATTGGATTCCTCTGCTTTGAAGGCATCCCACAGGTATTACTTGGAATGTTCAATGCGTCTGACGCCATGCTGAAAATCGGTGTTCCGGCACTTCGTATCATCGGTATCCATTATCTGATCGCATGGTTCTGCATCATTGCCGGTACCGTATTCCAGGCACTTGGCAAAGCAGTATTCAGTATGATCGTATCCATCATGCGTCAGCTGGTTGTGCTGATCCCGTCAGCTTATATCTTGTCTAAGATTGGTGGCTTACATATAGTGTGGTGGGCTTTCCCGATTGCGGAAGTGATATCATTTATTGTGTCTACGGCATTTTTGATCAAAATTTATAAGACAATTATTAGTAAGATTCCGGAAGGGAAATTATAAAATAAGAAGCGGAAAAAGTTTACATTCACAACTTTTTCCGCTTCTTTTATTTTTTACTTTTACAATTCACAATATAAATTCCCACACAAACCAAAATCAATGCAATCAGACTTCTTGCATTAAATGCCTGGCTGACCTCTCCAAGAACCAACGCCGATAACACCACGCTGCAAAGTGGATTGACAAATCCGAAAATCGCCACTTTCGATACTTCGTTATGCGCCAGCAGAACCGACCAGAGTGTATACGCCACAGCCGATACCATTGCCAGGTAGAGAATCAATACTACTCCTGCAATCGACATATGATCCAAGTGTCCGCCCATCAGGATTCCGACTATGAACAGCAACACACCTCCCATGAAGAACTGACAACCGCTTAAAATAACCGGTGATACTTTTTTGGAGAAAATATTGATCAGTACGGTTGACGCTCCATAAGAAAGCTGCGCGATCAGCACGAAGCCTTCTCCTGTCAGCCTGAATCCCATGTCCATAGAGCCGCCTGCCATGTTGATGATCACGACTCCCGCAAATCCGAGGATGCAGCCAGCAAGTTTTCTGCCTGTCATCTTTTCATTTCTTACTAACAGACATGCCATTAAAATTGCAATAAAATTGCCTAGGCCTGTGATGATCCCGCCTTTTACACCGGATGTATGTGCCACTCCGATGTAAAAGAAAAAGTACTGGACGAAGGTCTGAGCAAAGCAAACTGGGATAACATACTTGAATATCTTTCCGTCCGGAAGGACAACTCTTTTTTCCCGGATGGATGCGAACAGTAATACAAGAATTCCCGCCAGTGCGAACCGGATACCGGCAAAAACAATCTGGCTTGCGGTGTCCGCTGAATCAACGGCAAGAATCCGGTAGCCTGTCTTGATCACGGGAATTGCACTGCCCCATAAGATGCAGCAGACACACGCCAGAGCTGCGACTACCCATGTTCTGGTTAATATATTTTGTTTTTCTGAAATTTGCATTTGTGACATTTCTTTACTCTCTGGAATTCTGGTTCTATTTTTCAATCTCAATCTTCTCTTTCAGCACGACACATCCTGCCATATCACCGATAACATTAACACAGGTTGCTCCCATATCGCACAGAGTATTGATACTAATATAGACACCCATAACTCCTGCAGGAAGTCCGGCCATTGTAGCAAGTGCCGCGAATGATGCGATTGCACCTCCCGGGATTCCAGGTGTTCCGACTGACAGAAGGACGTTCGCCAGAAGGATGATGATCATCATGGAAATGCTGACATGCACGCCGCATGCATTTGCAAAGAACATGATCATAAAGGACATCAGGATCGATACAGCATCCATGTTAACCGTTGCTCCAAGCGGGATCGTGATACTTGAGATCTGGTTCGGAACTCCAAGTTTATCTTCGACACAGCTTTTACTCAGCGGAATGGTAGCTGAACTTGAGCATGTACCAAATGCATTCAGTGCCGCCGGCATGATCGCCTTGAAGAACTTCACCGGACTTGTCTTGCCGAGAATGCTCACTGCGCCGCCATATACGATAAATGCAAATCCAAAGAATGCGACATATAAGATAATCAGCTGCGTAGCCAGTGATACGATCGTCTTTGTACCATTCGCCTCTACAACCGGAACGATCGTACAGAAGACTCCGATCGGTGTGAAATACATCACCGTACTGATGATCTTCAGACATGCTTCATTGCAGGAGTCGATGACCTTTAATAATGGCTCCCCTTTTTCTCCAATCGCGATCAGTGTGAATCCCATGATCAGCGCAAATACCAGCACCTGCAGCATATTACCTTCTGCAAATGCGGATACCGGGTTAGACGGGATCAGTCCCTTGATCGTATCAAGAATGCTGTCCATCTTGGTTGCCTGAATATCAGATGTAGCCATCTTAAAGCTAACGCCTTTTCCAAGACAGATCAGTCTCGGAATGATCAGTCCAACAAAACTTGCGATTGCTGTTGTGCACAGGAAGAACAGCATTGCCGCTCCTGTGATCTTACCTGTCGTCTTGGCACTTCCGATGCTCGCAATCCCCATTACGATCGAACAAAATACCAGTGGGAAGATCATCATATTCAATGCACTCATATAGATACTTCCCAGTACACTTGTTGCAGTCAGAACCACGTTAAACCGTCCCGCCAAAAACAGTCCGGTCAGGATTCCGAGGATCAGTCCGACGAAAATCGCACCGGTGATGTGCTTTCTGTACCACTCATAAAAACTCTTCATTTGTATGTACTCTCCTTACTTTTCAACTATAATATAACGTCTATATTTTACTATACACATATAGGCTATAGTTTATATCAAAAAGAGTGGAACGTCAATGTCCCACTCCTTATACCGTAAATTTCTCCACATAATAATTCTGTATCTCTGTAAGGATATACGCCTCATAATACTCCACCGGAATCTCCCGGTTCTCTTCCAGACTGTATGATACCGCCTTAATCTTCAACAGCGGCTGGCTTTCTTTCCGTTCCAGCATCTGTGCGATCTCTTTATCTGCCGTAACTGCTTCCAACGTCTGACGTACCCTGTACATTTCCGTATGAAAGAAGGAACCAAGGACTTCATATAATGAACGATTATTAAAGTCAAAGAAATCCAGCTTCGGAAATCTCTCCGCCGGCAGTACTGCCGTATTCAGGCTGTATGGAACCCCATCCGCATAATACAGGCTCCGTATCTCGTATACTTCATCCCCTTCGGTGATCTGAAGTTTCTCTGCCAGATATGCATCCGCATTCATCGTTTTCAATGATAACTGCTTTTTCGAAGGCGTCTTTCCTTCGTTCTTTACAGCTTCCGTGAAACTGTAAATATGTGAACGTTTCTGATCCTTCAGTTCCCTGACGAAGCAGCCTTTTCCTTTGATCCGGTAGAGAATTCCCTCTGCACACAGTTCATCGATTGCTTTCCGTACCGTCACACGACTGACATCGTAATGTCTGCACATCTCATTTTCTGAGGCGATCACCTGATTTGGTTTTAGTATATTATCCTCAATCTGTTCTTTTATTTCTTTTTTTATTACTTCGTATTTGGTCATATTGAATTCCACCTGTGTTCCACGATTATGCATAGAACCTGCTGCCAGCAGTTTCTCTTATATGCTTTGGTATACATAAAACTTGCCACCGGCAACTTTTCTTGCATGCATTGGCATAAAAACAACCATGAACCTCATATTTTCTTGAAATCCATGGCTGCTATGACGATCCTATTGTTTATTTTAACATAGAATCTCTTTTACATGTAGATTTTTCTTATTCTTTACGATACATTTACTGTGCATTTTCCTTCGCAATCTTTCTCCAGTTCAGGAAGCCGTATGTAGAATTGATGAAATTGATCGACTTCATGATGATGATCAGAAGCGCGGATGAATCACCCTGCATAAATACCATGATCCACATCACAATTGACAATGCATTTACGATTGCCCACATTGCCCACTGCTCTGAGAAACGAAGCAGATACAGGAAGCTTGCAACAACCGATACTACCGTTGTCAGAGAATCCATGAATGGAAGATTTCCACCCATCCACTTCAGGATCTGCATGTAGCCTAACACACCAACGAGCGTTATCACTGCTGTTGTAACCATGATCTTTGGTGTCATGGTACGGAATTTGACCTCGCCGCCTTTGGTCATGTTCTTCTTCCATGTGAAGATTGCAATCGCACTTACCGGAATCGAGTAGATCAAGTTGTACATAACCTCTCCGTAAAGCGGAATTCCCATACAGTTGATCGCATACAATGCACTGTTGATGATTGCAAAGTACAGACCTGCGACTTTACCTTTCGCTCCCAGTACCAGGTTCAGACTGCTTGTCAGTGTCATGATCAGCATGAATGCGCTTTCCTTCTGGATGCCCCATGCAACTGTCTGCACGATCAGCACGAATGCCAGCCACGCTTTTTCTTTCCAGCTCCAATCCGCAAAAAAGTTCTTAATTTTATTCATTTTCCCATTCCTCCGAAATCTTTTGAAATTCCTCGTAATCCATAACCGGTCCGGATGTACCTACGACCGCTGCTGCCACATGGTTGGCAAGTCTTACTGCAGCTTTTACTTCCATTCCCTTTGAAAGTCCTGCGATCACTGCTCCGATATGGCTGTCGCCTGCGCCAACCGTATCTACGACTTCCGTCTTGAACGATGCCACTTTCTGAATCTCATCTCCATCATAGAACATCGTTCCATCTCCCCCAAGTGTAACAAATACGGTATTCTGACTTTTTGCGAAAATATCCTTCACTGCGTCTTCTACATGTTCCTGACCGGTGTAGTTCCCAGCCTCGGCCTCATTGATGTGAAGCACCGGACTTAATGCCATCAACTTTTCCATCGTCTCAGGTTCAATCTCTGTTATCATCGGTCCCGGTGCAAAAAAGATCTTCTTTTTATCTATATCCGGTACATTCTGCAACCAGTCAGCAATAATCTTTCCACTGTTTCCACACACCTGATAACCGGCAATGTAGATATTCTCATATCGGCTCATGTCAATCCGGTCAAACCATTCTTTCTTGAAATGGCATTCCGCTCCCTGAACGGTAATAAATGTCCGTTCACCGTCCGCTTCTACCAGGCTTAAGCAGTATCCATTGTCTTCACTCGGTTCTTCAATCACTGGTTCGTATCCTTTTTCTTTCATTCCTCTGCGGATAATATCTGCAAATGATCCGGTTCCGACCGGTACACACAGATCATGTTCACAATGCAGGTTTCGCAAAGTATTTGCCACATTATAGGCACAGCCGCCGACTACCGTCTTCGTCTCTCTGCACGGAATATCTTCCCCGCTCTTCGGAAGCCGGTCGATCTTCATCATCAGATCGACGATTGCCGCACCGACTACTAGCGTCCGCATCCTGCCAACTCCCTTCCTTTTTTAAGAATGTTGATGTATTCATCAAAATCCGTCTCCGAATTCTGTACTCTTAAGAGTTCCGTGTATTCCGGATTGATCTTTGAGTATCCGGTAAATGCCCCACAGATTGCGGTTGCCATAGCTCCGATGGTATCGGTATCACCGCCTAGGTTCGCACACATCAGACAACATTCATTCGGGTCCTGTGTATAATATGCAATGGAAATTGCCGCCGGAACGGATTCAATGATTCCCACACCGGATCCGATCACATCATAGATTTTCTTTGAAAATGTATCTGCATCGTCTGCATATTCTTTTGCGATCTGTACACCGATCTTCACACGTTCCGCAAGTCTTGGACTGAATGTCTCGCATCCCTTTTCATATCCTGCTTCTTCTACCGAAAGGATGTCACTTAATACCTGCTCAAAATCATTATTTACAATTGCAGATGCCACACCTTCTGCGATCATGGCTGCTCCGGCAATTGTCACATCACTGGTATGCGTTGCCTGAGACACACCGTATACATAATCAATCAGCTCTGTTCTCTGATCCGGTGTAAATAAGCATCCGATCGGCGCGATTCTCATAGAGCTTCCGTTGGATAATGCTTTGTTCGTGATCGCACTTGCATCCACACCGTCACGGAAATTCGCCAAAGCTACCTTCGATGTCGGTCCGAGAATGTTATTTTCAAATGCATTTTCCTTCTCTGCCCACTCCAACATACGCTTTGCAATGTCTGCCGCATCTGGTTTATAATCTGTAGCTTTTAATGAATCCAGAAGTACCAGAGCCTGGCCTGTATCATCTGTAAACTGCGCTTTGTCGTAGTTAAATGCCACGTCATTTTCCTTCGGTCCGTCGATAAATCCTGTAATCTTTCCCCCGAAAAATTTTCTTGCTCTTTCACGTCCCCACAACTCTGCCGGCATGCCCATCGCATCACCTAGTGCCATCCCATATAATGCTCCTGCTATCTTGTCTCTTAATTCCATTTGCTGCTTCCTCCAAATACATCTTGATAGTACAACTTGTATTGTTTCTTGTTGAGTTCATTCTAGCTGTGTTGGTGCTTTTTGTCAACGACGTTTTCTATATTTACATTTTTTTAGTAAAGTCGTCAAGAATCTGAGTGGATTTATTTGTAAATGAGATAATATTTTTGTTAAAATTGCCAATAACAGCTTTTTCGAACGTATGGAAAAAAAAATCCCTGAAATCACAGTCATTTGTCGTTTTACTGTGATTTCAGGGATTCATTTCTGATTTCAGACTATAGCTTCCAGACTATTTTTACTATTTTATCAGTCATCTAACAGTACATCATTAACCACATCGTATGCATCTTCCAATGCATCCAACGCTTCCGTCAGAGTGTCTGCTTTATCCACTTCACCGGCTTCTTCATATTCATCCAGTATATTTACCAGAGAATCTTTTACTTGTTGGATGGATGTTATCAGGTCTTTTAACTGTTCTTCTTTTGTTGATGTGGTATTTATATTTACTATTTTTCTCACGTTAATAACCTCCTGTGTTCTTGTCTATTTATTCTCTTGCTGATACATTTTCTTCCAGTGTTCTAATTCTTCCTGCATTTTTTTTAATTGTAATTTATTTTCTTTTAATTGCTGATCTTTCTCCTCTATTTCCATCTTTGATTCTTCCAGTTCTTCTCTTGTCTTATCCAGATCCTTCTGCATCTCATCTACCATCAGTTCTACACTATTCCGGTCCAGTTCCTGTAATTCTTTTGAAAACATTCCCATCACCTCATCTAAATCACGGCAGATCACATAGATTTGTTCATACATTTCTTTAAAATCCGAATATTTTTCTATGATACTCAGAATATCATCCGGCTCATCCATACACATAAACGCAAGCCATGCTTCCAGCCGATTATTTATAATCATCTTACTACTTTTATTGTGCTTAATACTACGAAAGTTGTCAAGCGTTACAAATAAATATTTCTGTAGAAGATTCATTTCCGCTCCTGTATCTGATTTCTGTTCAAAATGATGTAAATATACATCTCTAAATTTGTGTAACTGTGATGGACTTGTTTCAAACAAGACAATCGTGTATACATCTTTTATATCTCTATAACATGATTTTGTTTTCTTTCCTTCTTGTTTATTCTTTTTGCGTACTCTTCTGTATTGACGCAATAACAAATCTGCTGAATAACATGCACTTCGTTCTCCCGGAAACATATAACCATTCTTTTGTATCTCCAGATTGACAATACTTCCGTTTTCTAATTCTACCACGATATCCATAATCAGAATAGAATACCCATCCGAAAGTCCCGTCTCTTCATTCGGCAGTACTTCAAGTATTTTCACTTTCTGTTGAAGCAACAACGATAAAAATTCTTCTACTCTTTCTTCATAAATTTCTGGATTCAAAATAGCTTTACTAATGAAATCATACATCATTTTTACACCTTTTGTTCCTGTTACAAAAGCCAGAAATTCTTCTCTTTCATCTTCTTGCCAATTTTCATAGATTTCTTTCAGCTTTGAATTATTCTCAATTTCTTTTAAAACTTCTTCTTTTGTCCGAATCATCGGAAAATACTGTTGCAGCTTATTCATCATAGACAGCTCCTCCTTGTATCCCAGCAATATAAAATTATTAGTTACTATGTCTTCATATCGGATAATTGTTTCGAATTTGAAATACCGAAATGAGATGCCCTCGGGCTTAGAATTTTTAGGAATATGAAACTTTTCTTTAAAGTTAATTTACAATAACACAAAAGGAAAGATTCTGCAATACTTCTGCAAAATCTTTCCCTTTGATTCTTCCAAGTGCTTCGGTAATTAAATTCTTACACTCATCTCATGCCATTCTTCCCCGCCCCAGGTTGACTGCGCGATTCCTTTATCTTTAAATCCGAATTTCTCATACATCGCTACCTTCGATTCCAGGCAGGTAAGGATAATCTCTTTTCTTCCCCTTCCCCATTCTCTTTCGAGATACCGGCGTACCAGTTCTCTTGCAAGCCCCTGACTGCGGTATTCCGGCAGTACATCCAGACCCAGCAGCATGATATTCTTTCCTTCCGGATTATGCAGACCTGCATCCGTAAAAAATTCATCCTTTAATACGACCTCGTCTGTTGCAAGTCCATTTAAAAAACCTGCCATCTTTCCATTTTCTTTATCAATCACTACCAGAAATAAATCCGCAATTCCGGCAACACGGTCTTTCATATGCTTCTTAGAGCAGGCTTCATTCGGTGGAAAGCAGATTCTTTCAATCTCTGCCGCTTCTTCTGCTTCGTTCTGTTTTATGTTTCTAAATTCATATCTTTCTGAAATATGTGTATCTGTCATTTGCTTTTCTCCAATCCCATTACCGTATAAAATGTGTCGCAATTCGTTCTTCCTTTTCCGGTAATCCGAACTGTTCTTTTCCAAGCGCAATACTCTTCATCAAGAATGTCATATTTCTTGCAAGTGTACGCATCGTCTGTTTTCCTTCTCCGTCCTGCTCTGACTCACCCGGCATACGTCCATGAATGCTGTTCCAATACTGGCTTGATGCAACCGGCATTCCGGAGATTGTAAAATACTTGTTCAATTCATCAAATGTTGCCGAACAACCACCGCGTCTCGCACATACAACACTTGCTCCGACTTTCATCGTCTTGTCAAAATGACTGCTGTAGAACAAACGATCAAGACAGGCAATCAGTGTCGCATTTGCTGACGCATAATATACCGGGCTTGCAACGACAAGTCCATCGGCTTCTTCAAACTTTAGTGCCAGTTCATTTACCATATCGTTGAATACACATTTGCCTTTCTCATAGCAGGAACCACAGGCGATACAGCCTCGAATATCTTTATTGCCGACCAGTATGATCTCTGTCTCGATTCCGTTATCTTTAAATACCTGTTCCATTTCTTTTAATGCAACAGATGTATTGCCATTAGCCCGTGGGCTTCCATTTAACATTAACACTTTTAAATTTTGCTGCATTGATTTGTTCCCCTTTCAATGATTCTCTTCCTGACAGATATTTCTTTCAGGATTCGCAAGTTTTTATGCTCATATCCTTAGCGTTCTGAATTCCACCGCATGCTTCCTCTTCCAGATTGGGAACAAATTCCGCTGACACACATAATTCTCCCTCTCTTTGATCGCAACCGCCTGAAAAAACGTCTTCCACATCTCTGTATATTCATCTTCATACTGTTCTGTTTTACGAAGTGACTCAAATTCGTCATCCGTCAGATAACGCAGATAGTTTGTTCCGTCTTTTGGATGTACGCACGCTGTTTTCCGGTTATCATCTATGATCATCCAATGTTCTGATGGCATCCGATCCGCAAAATGTCTGCCAACCAGCATGATCACATCACTTTTGGGTTCCAGATGACTGACATAGACCTTTCTGTCCAGCGACTGGAATCGTGCAAATTCATTAAAATGATGGCTTTCATTACCGACTTTCCGCCGAAGTTCCAACATGCGCATCACATGAGGATTCGAATACTGTTCCAGTACCTTACTTCCCACTGCAAATCCGACACGCAGAAAATTATAGATTGCCTGTAACGCATCTTCCTCCGCAGAAAGAGTTGCATAATATACATCCAGATATGCTTCATCGGAAATATCCCTGCGAACAGAGCGGATTACTTTTTCTGCTTTCACATTATCCCCGTCTACATGGACATATTCATCAAACATTGTCTGCTGTAATATCGGTTCTTTCTTTAATTGTATCTGATCATGACCGATTCGTAAAGCTTCCGACCAGGCATCATAGATGCAGGTCATAATGTCCTCCAGACGATCCTTACAAGTATATATCTTCATAATTTCCTACCCTATCCCAAAGTCTACCAACGACAATTGCACATAAGATTCATTGGAATGTTCTATATTCCATACATCTTTCTTATCTACACTCACCAGTTGTCTCATAATATACGATGCTTCAACCGGTGTATGATACATCTGTTTTCCCCCACAGGTAATAAAATAATGCGCCCGCTTAAGTACCACACCCATCTTCTTTAAGCTTGCAAAATCCAGTCTTCCATACCGTCTTGCATGTGTGATCCGACTGGCGGATTTGGGACCGATTCCCGGTACCCGAAGCAGTCTTGCATAACTTGCAGTCTCTATTTCCACAGGAAATTGTTCGAGATGGCGTAATGCCCAGTCACACTTTGGATCGATCAGTTCATTGAAATCCGGCTTTTCTTCCGACAATAATTCACCTGCCTGGAATCCATAAAATCTAAGCAGCCAATCTGCCTGATAGAGGCGGTGTTCACGCAAAAGCGGTGTCGGTGTTCCAAGCCCCGGCAGTGCATCATCCTCATTCAACGGAATATATGCTGAGTAAAACACTCGTTTCAGATCAAAGCCCTGATACAACTGCTGGGTCGTCTGCAATAATGTATAGTCACTTTCCCCCGTCGCACCGATGATCATCTGTGTACTCTGCCCGGCAGGTGCAAAACGACGCTTTAAACCAGACATATCATGGGGTGCTAACTGATATGCATTGTCCCATGTAAGGAGTCCATCCACTCTCCCCATTTCTTTTTGAGAAGGCAAAGTTCCGTCCTTTCCATCCGACAGTCTGTCTGTCTTCTTTTTTTCTTCCAGGCTTTCCCGATAATTCCTTTTGGATATTTCCGAAAAAATGCCGTTATTTAACAGTTGATTTCCCCTGCTTCTTTCCATATATGCTGTCTTTCCGATGGCCATCCGGTGTGCAGCAATTGTATTCTGAACCTTTCCCATAGGATTAAGGATTGTCTTCATTGTCTTATTCGGTGCAAGAGTCCGAAGCCCCTCTTCCGTTGGAAGTTCCAGATTCACACTGATACGGTCGGCCAGATATCCCGCTGCGGCAAGAAGTTCATCCGAAGCTCCCGGAATCGTCTTCACATGGATATATCCGTTAAAATGATATTTTGTGCGAAGCAGCAGTAAAGTCTCACACATCTTTTCCATCGTGTATGTCGGATTTTTCAAAACTCCGGAGCTTAAGAAAAGACCTTCTATATAGTTACGCCTATAAAACTCAATCGTCAGTTCACAGATCTCTTCAGGTGTAAATGTTGCCCGTTTCACATCGTTACTTGCACGATTAATGCAATATTTACAATCATAGGCACAATGATTTGTCATCAGAATCTTTAATAAAGAAATACATCTTCCGTCCGCTGCAAAACTGTGACAGATGCCGCATGCCTCTGTATTGCCGAGTTCTCCTTTCTTTCCACGGCGGCTGGAACCACTTGACGTACATGCCACATCATATTTTGCCGCATCAGCGAGAATCTGTAATTTCTCCTGTGTTGTATAATTACTATTTTTGATTTCTATATTCATAGTTTTATTATACAAACAAGTGTTCTTGTTTTCAAGTGTTTTTTCGAACATTTGTTCTTTTTATCTACTATACATGCCTGCTATCTTTATTTTTTCAGGAAATGTTCCCTGTTCGGATATACCTGCCTGAAAGCCTCAAGCGCCGCCTCCTGTAACAGCGCAAACTCTTTCTCCATATGAAGCAGATGCGGTGCACGAAAAGCGATCATACTAATCTGCTGCGCAATCTTTTTTGTCACTCCTTCTTCTGACATCTGTCCCATTCCAAATACAAGTGACGTAAATGCTCTTCCTCCCCTGCTGACTTCAATGAATTTCAGAAAGACATTCTGAAGCTCCTGCAAAAGAATTTCCTTATATACTTTTTCCTGAAGCAGTGATTCTGACAGCCCCAAAGTGGCAGCTATCTTCGCTCCCTGCTTTCTCCGTTTTCCTCCCAGATCCACTGTCGTACCCTCTGCCAGATATTTCATTTCCATAAGACATCTCATAAATTCATCTTTTACGGGTGTTCGTTTTCCATATCTTGCAATCCATAACTGTTTCCGGTATTTGTCTTTCTCCGACTCTCCGTCGCCGGTATTTGCTTTTAATAACTCCAGTCTTTTTACCGGATCTGTTTCTTTGTAAAATGCAATTATCCATGCGTTATCCATTTTCTATTTCCTCATTATTATTTCAAAAAATGATCTACATTACTGCTATCCACACGGCAATATTCGGAGACATAATATCTGCCTTCCTTTAAATGTTTCCGATTTGTGTCTTTTCCACTGACAATCTCTACCGATAATTTCGCCAGTTCCATTGCCTGATCCTCTTTATCATTATAGACGGTTCCCTGCATTTTTCCTGTCTTGATTGCCTCCAACGCATCATCCAAACCGTCAATTCCGAATATAACAGGCCAGTCCTGACAGTCATATCCGGCCTTCTGACAGGCTGCTACTGCTCCCAGTGCCATCTCATCATTATTGGAAATAACCAGTTCTATTTTCTCTCCATATTGCTCAATAAGACGACTCATCCTGTTTTCAGCCTGTCCACGGTTCCAGTCTGCAAACTGATAACTCAATTTTTCAAGATTAATCCCCTGTTCAAGCAAGGTCTTAACCGAATAGTCTGTTCTGCTGATGGCATCCTGATGTCCGGCCTCTCCTTCCAGAAGTATGTACTGAATCTTCCCATCCTGATTCTTATCAACTTTCGGATGATTCTTAATATAATCCGCCACAATTTCTCCCTGCATGATCCCGGACTGCTCTGCGTTACATCCTATATAATACAGCTTCTCCCATTGCATCAGATCCTCCCTGACCGGCTCCCTGTTAAAAAAGAGAACCGGGATATCTTCTTGTTTTGCCATCCTGATAATACGGGATGGTGCCGTTCTGTCAACCAGATTCACACACAATACATCACAGCCGGCGTCAATCATCTCCTCAACGATCTCATTTTGATCCTGCTGATTATCATCGCCGTTTTTTACCGTTGTGATGATTTTCATATGATCTGTTTCCATTTTTTTCAGATTCTCTTTTAACTGATCCGTCATAGCATTGATAAATGGATCATCCTGCGTATAGGTTACAACTCCTATCCGGATGATATGATCTGTCTTTACACTCTTGTCTTCACATCCGGTAATCAGAAAAGCAATCAGCAGGATAACTGCTATCATACTTCTTCTTTTTCTGTTTTTTTTACTCATAAGAATATAAGAACCTTTCCATATTATCATTTAATGAAAATTCATCTCTGTCAAACACCTTTATCTCTGTCTTATGGCCTTTTAGCCTGTAGAATCTGTGTTCCAGCCTTTGTGCCATTTCCCCGACACTTTTATATCCGATCTCATAGGCATCCGGAACCACCAGTCCCTGGATATTTCCGTTATCCAATAACACTACCGCTTTTACACTGCTCCCAATGCCATATATGTCCGCTCCCTGATATGAATCTTCATCAGACTGCTCGCCTAGTTCTTCCAATGCATGTGGATCCAGAACCACTATTGCATCTACTTTATCTTTTTTACTCACTTTTTCATAGATATTCTGATCTTTTTTCCGGTAACAATACCAGTCGATCTCACTTTTGGTATCTTTCAGCGAATCCTTTAATCCCCGGATTGCATCCTGATCTGACTTTGATTCTTTCCAGTTTGCGACAACTCCGATTTTCTGCCGCTTCTTTCCCAGCTGCTTTCCAAGTTCAGAACCTATCTTATAATAATCCGGTCCGATTACCGGATTACCGGAATTCCCGCCTTCTTTGGAATATACATCCTCCATGATCAGTGTGTATGGCGTCTTGGCACACTGTTTTTTTAACATGTCTTTCGTATCACTTCCCGGTGCCGGACATATGATAAATGCATCTATATTGTTGCGCTTCTGCTCTTTTATAATTTCTTTTTCCATCTCTGCATTTTCAATTTCATCTGTATTACAGATAATCATATGAAGATTGTTTATTTTCGCCGACTGCTTCATCCCTTTAATCAATGAATTCCACCGGTTATCTCCTGATTCCGGTAAGATCACCGCCACTCGTTTTTCCGGCACATCCCGGTCAAAAATCTTCCATGCAAAAAATAATGTCAGTATCAGGAAAATACACTCCAGTATCAGGAATGTAATTTTATTCTTTTTCATCTACATCCCTCCCCTGTATATATTTCTGCATCTCCAATTGTTCCGCATTCTCCTTTGTATATGGAATTGCCGGTATATGGATAACAACCCTGGTCCCCTCATCCGGTTCACTATATATCTCCAGGCCATATTGCTCACCAAACATCAGCTGAATTCTGGAATGCACATTGATCACGCCAACACCCGAACCATGTTTTGGAACTTTATTGTTATCTTTCAGGATATTTTCCAGAACTTCTTTTCGCATTCCCATTCCATTATCTTCTATAATAATGTAAATATCGTCTTCTTTCTTTTCTCCCCGGACTGTGATTTTTCCTTCATCGTCCTCATCCATATTTCCCACGCCGTAATAAATTGCATTTTCGAGAATCGGCTGAATGACTAATTTTACAATACAATAATCTTCTATCTCTTTATCCGTCTGAAATTCCATTTGAAAACGTTCTTTATAACGCATAAGCTGGATATTCATATAGCTTCTGCTGTGCTGAAGTTCATCTTTAACCGGAATGATCGTCTTTCCGCGGGATAAACTGACTCTTAAAAGCTTTGCCAGTTCGGAGATCATAATAACTGCTTCTTCATTTTTCTGTGCTTCGATCATCCAGGTAATAGATTCCAGTGTATTATACAGAAAATGTGGATTAATCTGACTTTGTAATGCATCCAGTTCACTTTTTCTCCGTTCATTCTGCTGACGGATAATTTCCTCCATAAGCGTCTCAATCCGTTCATATGATCTTTGAACAGAATAACCCAAATGTCGTATTTCTGAAGAACCTCCTATGTAAATATCCGTTTTTCCTCCTGCTTCATATGTTTTAACCGATTCATCCAGTTTCCGGATCGGTTTGGATATTTTTCTGGAAATCAGTCTGTTTCCTTCCAGAAGCATCATCATAAGAACCATGATCGTTGTAAAGATATAATATCTGAAATTGTTAATTCTTGCAGTCTGCACGCTCTCCGGTACAACTCCGATCAGTTTCCATCCTGTATAGGCAATGTTGCCAACCACTACATTTTCCTTGTGTCCATTTGTTGTGATCTCATAAGTGCCCTCCTCATACCCGGAAGCCTTCAGACTATTCTCTTCAAACAGTCCTCTGGCCATCTCTGTTTTTCTCGGATGATAGATCATCTGTCCGTCACGACTGATCATATAATAATAGATTCCTTCCGAAGAATCATTAATCTGCTTTAAGACATCTTCGATCACCGAATATTTCATATCTACAAGAAGGACTCCGCTTCCCGGAATCTCCCCATCGTTTATATCCACGTAACGGCTCAGTGAAACAACCCAATGATAACGATACAGACCATCTTCATACAAATTCTGAATATGCGGAATGGAAAAATGTACATTTTCAATTGCACTCTCGGCATTCTTATACCAGTCCTGTCCTTTTACATCTATATTTTCTTTTTCAACAGCAACCGGTTCCGAAGCAATCAGCCGACCTTCGTTCCCATATAATGCCAGACTCTCGATTTTATCCGAATTCACCTCATATAATAAGCTGAACTGTTCAGCAAATTTTTCGCTGGATATATCAAATTCCTGAACGATATTATAATTCGCTGCATCAAAAATCTGCCGGATATCTAACAGATCCGAATTCACCCTGTCTACTGTGCTTTCCACCGTCGCCTCTGTATTTGATACTGCCATCTTATCAATCGCAAGCTTAAATCTTTGATACAAAAGGAATCCCATAGTTACAATCGTGACAAGTGTAATCGCCATAAGAACAGACATGATGATCGACTGTATATTAAATACAACATTTCCTTTTAAATCCGAATCTTTTTTTCTTTTTTTCACGCTTTTTCCTGTTCCCTTCATACGCATTACTGTTCTACTTTACAGATGCTCTATACTTCGAAGGAGAAACTCCGAACTTCTTTTTAAATACATAACTAAAATAATTGGCATCGAGATACCCCACTTTTCTGCTATTGTGTAACTTTTCTCATCTGTATTTAATATCATCTCTGCCGCAATATCCATTCTGTAATCTGTTAAATAAGAGATAAACGATTTTCCCGCTTCTTTTTTAAATACAGAAGAAAAATAAGAATTCGATACACCGAGAACCGCACATACCTCGTCCAATGATATATCCGCCTCCATATACCTTTCTTGCACAATGTTCTGTGCTTCCACAATGAGCCGTCTGGCAGAACTGTTTCTTGCACATTTCAGCTTTTCACTGATCGTTTCCGACATCTGCACAATCCATGCTGTCAGTGAACTCTCATCCATCTGCGATACTTTTTCGTAAATATTCTGCATATTACCGGATATTTTATTGAAATCCAGCGAATTATCTGTACAGAACTTAAAAAATCCACTGACGATCTCCATTGTAGCAAGATTATACTGACTCATGGTTTCTGTATTTTTATGAAGCTTTTCCATCTCTCCATGTGCTGCCCGCTCTATCTCTGCCGAATCTCCTATACGAATTGCACGAAACAGCGTCTGCATCCTTGACTCTTCTGACTGAACCGGTTTGATCTGTTCCTTCGGAACAATCTCTCCAATATTAATTGCCCGTTTTGTTCCGTATAAAACCCTGTAAGAAACTGCTTCTCTTGCCCGTTCATAGGAAAGACTGATCTCATACAGGCTGTCACACACGGTTCCGATTCCCGCTGTAACAACTGCACCCATGATGCGGTACGCCCACCGACAGAATCTGTCACAGGCATCTGTTATCTGGGTAATCTTATCTTCCGCATCCAGTTCCAGAATCAGCAGTGTATTTCCCATATATATAAATTCTCGACAGTTCCATTGATCCATCAGTCTCTGCTTGATCTCTCTTTCTACCGACATGGATAAAAGCAGTGGGTTCATGCCTTCTGGCACATGGTTCTCCGATGTGTGGAAGATTACACAACCAAAGAGAGGTCCTTTCATATCTACCTGATATGCCTGTAAAAACCTTTCATAATCATGTTTTTCTACTCTTCCTTCAATTAATGAAATAAAAAAATTGGACTGTAATTTCGGAAGTACTTCCTGAAAATAATCATTTAATTTTTTTACATTTAATTTTTCTTCTCTTTCCCTGTCCAGCGTATGTTTCAGATTAGTCAGACTTTCTGACAATTCTGTTGCATTGACCGGTTTAAGCATATATTCCTTGATTTCCAGATGCACTGCTTCTTTCGCATATTCAAACTCATCAAATCCCGTACAGAGCATGATATAAATATTCGGATATTCCCGATTCAGCCTTCTGGATAACTCTAACCCGTCCATATAAGGCATCTTAATATCCGTCAGCACCACATCCGGCTGGAGTTTTTCTACTAATTCCAGTGCTTTCACCCCATTTGTCGCACTTCCTGCCACCTCAAACCCCAGATCATTCCAATGAATTTTTTTCTCTATCATATCGATGACTTCGGCTTCATCATCTACGAGAATCACTTTATATCGTTCCATCTTTTTCCCCTTCTTCATGGCCGCTATACGTTTATTCCAGTATAACAAATTTACGTCTCTTATAACATATCCAAATACAAAATCTGCCTTCAAAATTTTTTTACTCACAAATTCCTTTCGAACGCATCATGTTGAAAAAAACCGTCCCTTTCATCTTTCCGATGAGCAGGACGGTCTACTTCTTTTTGTATAAACTTGTATAAACAGTCTTTTATTTATTATTTCTTCTGTACATATTTCAGACAGTCAAGTGTTACTGCTGCCAGAATAATGATACCTTCAAAAATAAACTGAAGGTTTGTATCAATACCAAGAACCGTCAAAGAATAGGTCAATGATGTAAAGATCAGTACACCTGTCACAACTCCCGATATCTTACCAATACCACCGGTAAAGGAAACTCCACCAACTACGCAGGCTGCAATGGCGTCCATATCCCATCCCTGTCCGTAAGCGGCACTACCGGATCCAACCATTCGTACACACTCCAGCCATGAACCGAATCCATAAAGGATACCTGCAAGGATAAATGCTCCCATCGTTACTTTAAATACCGAGATTCCTGATACAGCTGCCGCCTCTGGATTTCCACCAACTGCATATAAATTTTTTCCAAATGTTGTCTTATTCCAGATAAACCATACAACAGCAATCGCAACTACTGCCCATAAAATAATCATCGGAAAACGTCCTGCCTGTGGAATAAAAATATTCGGGATTGTCGGATCAATCGCACCAAAAGAAACTCCTTTTGTAGCATATGTAACAAGACCAAAGATGATCAACATATTTGCCATCGTTGAAATAAATGGATGCATCTTAAATCTTGCCATGAAAAATCCGGCTGTCATTGCAAATACAGTTGTGAAAAGTATACACACACATAATGCTAATATAGCTCTTGATGCCGGTGCCATACCCGAAAAATCAAAAACATGTCCAAACACAGTACCTGTGTTAATTCCGTTATGCATGATAATGGTTGCTGTAACCATACCCATACCAACCATACGTCCTACAGAAAGGTCTGTACCTGTCAGAAGGATCAGACCGGCAACTCCAAGTGCAAGGAACATTCGCGGTGAAGCCTGCTGCAAAATGTTAAGGATGTTTGTGGTTGTAAAAAGCTGTGTATTTTTCACGAATGGTGTAATAATACACAATGCGATAAAGATCATGATAATTACAATATACAGACCGTTCTTATACAAGAACTGTGTCATATTAAATGTGTACTTGTAATTTTCAAAATTCTGTGCCTGCTTCTGTGCAAATGTATATTTTGACATTCTGAGCAGATCGATCAGGTGGAACTTATGCATGTATGCATCATGTTTTCTATCCTTGATCTCCTGGATCCTGGATTCATGTGTCATCTGCGCATCATATAATTTATTCTTATATGTGTATTTTTCAGCTTTAATCTCTTCTGCATCTTTCAGGCTGCTGACTGCCTTCTTATGTTCTTCCTGCAGATCCGCTTTTAATTTTTCAAAATTACTGTTTTCCGCTTTTTTCTCTGCTTCGCAGCTCTTTGCAACAATGTTATAATACTCACTGTTGTAATGTTTGGAAAGAAAACCTTCAGCATCTGCGATCAGTTTTGCAATCTGCTGTTTATTTGCATCTTCTGTTGCTTTTGCCTTCTCCAGATTCTTCTTACATTCCCCGATAATCTTATTCTGTTCTTCTTTTGTTAAGTTCTTATTCTCTTTTGCTATTGCAATCTGATTTTTTAAACTGTTGACTTTGTCAGATCCTTCCACACGCAGTGCATCGATCTGCTCCTGTATTTTTCCAACATATTCGTCAATCGGTTTCAAAAGTATTGCTTCTTCTTCAGCCGAAATGATAATGCTTTTTTCTGCCATCTTCCATACTCCTCTCTGTTACAGATATTTTGCACTGAGTCTCAATAATTCTTCCTGGTTCGTCTCTTTTGTATTTACGATTCCGGCCAGTCGTCCGTTTGACATAACACCGATACGGTTCGTAATACCAAGAATCTCCGGCATCTCAGAAGATACAACAATAATTGTTTTCCCCTGCTTTGCCATATTGATGATCAGTTCGTAAATCTCATATTTCGCACCAACATCAATTCCTCGTGTCGGATCATCCATCATGAATACACTCGGTGAACGCTCCAGCCATTTTCCGAAGATTACCTTCTGCTGATTTCCTCCGGAAAGACTTGTGATCATATCATCCGGGCCCATACACTTTGTATGCATGATTTTAATCTCTTCCGCAGTTGCACGTACCATTCTGTCATGTGACAGCACTGCACCATTCTTATAATGGTTCATGTTAGCGATGGTCGTATTAAATGTAATATCGCCTTTTAAGAACAGACCATTAGCTTTTCTTTCTTCTGTGATCAGGGCAAATCCATGATCCATTGCATCTCTCGGCGATGAAAAGTTCATGAGCTTTCCATCGTATATTACATTTCCTTCTGCTCTTGTGCGGATTCCGAAAATTGTTTCTAAAAGTTCCGTACGTCCGGCACCAACCAGACCGTAAAATCCAAATATTTCTCCTTTTCTGATATCAAAGGATACATTTTGAATCTTTGGTGCATATTTTGACGAAAGATTCTGTACAGAGAGAATCTTCTCTCCGGGCTCATTGTCAACAGGTGGAAATCTGTTATCCAGCGAGCGCCCAACCATTGCCGATATCAGTTCATTCATATCTGTATCTTTGCACTCTTTTGTCATAACCAGACTACCATCTCTGAGCACAGATATCTCATCACATATATTGAATATCTCATCCATCTTATGTGATATATAAATCAGCGAAATTCCCTGTGCTTTCAACTGACGCATCATCTTGAAAAGTTTCTCAACTTCCGGTGCTGTCAGGGATGAGGTTGGTTCATCCAGTACAATTACTTTGGAATGATAGGAAATAGCTTTTGCAATCTCACACATCTGCCGCTGGGACACAGACATTTTTTTCATTGGCTGTGTCAGATTTGCTGTGATTCCAAGCTGTCTGAAGAGATTTGCAGTTTCCTTTTTCATTCTTCCTTCATCGACAATTCCAAAAGAATTCTTTGGATATCGTCCAAGAAACATATTATCTACAACGCTTCTTTCAAGACATTGGTTCAATTCCTGGTGTACCATCGCTACTCCGTTTTCCAGTGCATCTTTTGGTCCCGAGAAATTTACTTCTCTGCCGTCTAATATAATTGTCCCCTCATCTTTCTGATAAGTACCAAAGAGACATTTCATCATTGTCGATTTTCCGGCACCGTTTTCACCCATAAGTCCCATAATGGTCCCAGGTTTGACATTCAGGTTTATATGTTTCAGAACTTTGTTTCTACCGAACGACTTACTCATGCCATTGATCGATAAGATGTATTTATTCTTATCTACTGTCATAACTCTGCTTCCTTTTCTTGATGAAAGAAGGGTATCATCTCTGACACCCCTCTGCGTTTCATTCATTTACCATTTAACCAGTCTCTTATTTTGAGAGAAGTGATGTGTATGCTGATGCATTGTCTGTCTTAACCATGTTAATTGCAAATGCATCATATTCGTTTGGATTTCCGAGACGGTTTGTGATGTTTGACTCTGTCTGTCCATCTCCACCGATGTAATCAACCTTCAGGTTAAGGAGATCATCATAGTTCTCAAGAAGTGGCTGGTATGTTGAGCTCAGGAAGTTGTCTGATGCATTGTAAATATCAAGCCATACTTTCTTAGATGGACTCTTGCTTGAATCAAGCTGTTTTGACACTTTGTCATAAATCTTTGTTGAATCTGTAAAGTCTTTGTAATTATCAGCTGTTACTGCAACATTTAATGCGTAGTAAGATCTTTCTTCTTCGCTGTATCTGTAATCTTCACCTTCTTTCAGGCAGTTACCGGCATCATCTGCTGTACCAATACCTGTATCCACGTCTGCTCCGTCAAGTGCGTTACGGAGTACTCTTAATGTCAGATAAGCCTGAACATCTGCATGCTGAGAGATTGTTCCGCCGTATCCTTCAGCGATTGCTGCAACAGCGTCACTGTTTGCATCATATCCGAATGTAGGAACTTTGTTATCTTTTGCCCATGCATTAAACATTGACATTCCCATACCATCATTGTTAGAAACAACAATATCGATCTGATCTCCGAAAGAAGCTTCCCATGTTCCGATTGCGTTACCTGCTGTAGCCGCATCCCATGTTGCCCCTGCTGAGTTCTTCATTTCCTGAGAAGCAAGCTCACGGACTGTAAATTCTTTTCCGTCTACATCAATCTTAGCATCCTGGACAACTTTTGCTTTTCCGTCTACGTTTGTTCCTGCCGGCTTGGAAGCAACTTCGTCACCATCTTTAACTCCTGTTCCAAGTGCCGCACGAACACCACGTGTACGTGCGATAGAATCATTATGTCCGATGTCACCGATTGCAAGTACGTATCCGATAACTCCATCACCATTTCTGTCAATCTTATCAGCATTTGCTTTGATATAATCAACAACCATCTCTCCCTGAAGTTCTGCACCCTGATTAGCATCAAATCCTACATAATAAGTATCTTTGTTGAAATTCAACGCTTCTTTGTCCAATTCCCCTGTTGAACTATTAGAAGGTTGACGGTTAAACCAGCAAAGCGGTTTGTCCTTATTGGCTACAGAACTGCTGTCTGAAGATCCTGATGATTTTGAATCACCTGACGAAGATCCTCCGCAGCCTGCCAGTGATAATGCAAGTGTTGCTGCCATCATGAGTGCAAATACTTTTTTCTTTTTCATTTTCTTTCCTCCTGTTTTGTGCGTTTTGTTTTTAATCGCGTCTAACTCATTGACTAATCTCATTATAATTACAACACTATTTTTTTGACATAGAATATTTTTGGATTAATTATCAATATTTTTATATTGATCTATGTTTTTTTATATATTTTATCCAATTGTGCAGAATCAGTCTCTACTATATATAATATAAAACAAAAAAACTGCGATAATAACCTTCACGCTATTACCACAGTTTCTCTTATATGTTCTTATTACGAATAAAATAATGATTAAGCTGTTGCTTTCTTATCATCTGTTTTTTCAAGAAGTTTCTTTACACCCTGGATTGCAACCAACACGCCAAGGATCAGAAGCAATACGGCAAAAATCAGCTGTAATGTATTTCCAAGATCCAGCCCTGTTGTCAGGAATGCTTTTGTCAGTTTCACGATCGTCATACCAAGTGCTGTAAATGTAACTGCCATCATGAATACCATTGGAATCCAGAGCATACATCCCTGACGTTTTGTCTTCTTAAGGAATACTGCGCAGGCTACCAGTGCCAGTACAGATAACAGCTGGTTGGCTGAACCAAACAGTGGCCAGATCTCTGCATATCCGACTTTGGTCAGGAAATATGCAAGTACCAGTGTAATGATTGTTGCAAAGTATTTATTTGTTACCACTTTCATGAATGGATTCAGATGATCCATATCTGTATCGTCATCGATAAAGAATTCCTGGAACGACAGACGTCCGACTCTGGCTACAGAGTCCAGTGATGTCAATGCAAATGCGGATACTGCCAGGTTAATCAGTGTAAATACAAGTGAATGTGGCAGACCAATAACTGACAGGAAGTTCGCAATCGCTCCGGCGAAAATCTGAGGCTGTGTTGTCAGTCCCTGTGCTGCTGCTTCACCTTTAGCAAAAGATGCAACTGCGATCAGTGCAATAACTGCAAGCATACTTTCCATTAACATTGCTCCGAATGATACAGGAAGCATGTTCTTCTCATTCTTAATCTGTTTGGATGCTGTACCGGAAGATACCAGTGAATGGAAGCCGGAAACCGCACCACAAGCGATCGTTACAAATAAGATTGGGAACATATACTGTCCATCTACGTTAAAGCTTGTGAATGCCTGAAGGTTACAAGATGGATTTGCTACAAATACACCAATAACCGCACCAACGATCATAAAAATCAAAAGGTAACTATTCAGATAGTCACGAGGCTGAAGAAGCGCCCATACAGGAGCGACACTGGCAATCAGGATGTAAACGAAGATGATGAGATGCCATGCATCCAGTCCTACATACATTGGGAAGTGAAGTCCCAGTGCGATTGCTGCTACCAATAATACGATTGCAACCGCTGTATTAATCCACTTGTTGAATTTCGTATACTTCAAAAACATTCCAAGTCCGACTGCTTCTAAGATAAATATCATAGAAGTAGTTGCGACTGCACCGTTAGCTGCAATTTTTGTTACTTTTCCGGCTTCACTTACTGAGAATCCATTAAAGGTTCCGGCTACAACATCAGCAAAAGCTGCAACGACCAGAATACAAAACAGCCAGCAGAATAACAGGAATAATTTCTTACCTAATTTTCCGATATATTCTTCAATGATATATCCGATTGTACGTCCTTTATTCTTTACGGATGCATACATAGATGCGAAATCCTGAACGGCTCCAAAGAATACCCCTCCGATTAATATCCACAAAAGTACCGGAAGCCATCCGAAGATTGCTGCCTGGATTGGTCCGTTGATCGGGCCGGCACCTGCGATCGATGCAAACTGGTGACCGAATACGACGTTCGTATCGGCCGGTACATAGTCAACTCCGTCTTCCATCTCATATGCCGGAGTTTTGGCATTTGGGTCAATGCCCCATTTGTTCTGGAGATAACGACCATAAAGAAGATATGCTCCACCAAGCACAACAATGGCAATGATCATCATTAATATTCCACTCATAAAATAATCCCTCTTCTTTCTCTTTAAAGTAAATATATAAAAAAACGCCTTCGCTATCCTTTCGGATAACAAAGGCGGAATATTCTTCCGTGGTACCACTTCGTTTTACTGCAGTCATCACTAACCACAACCACTTGTTACTGTCAAAATATCTAACAGTTTCTTCTGTAACGTGAAGACAACGTCCCGGCTTACTCGATACCTGACTATGTTGATTCTTCCAACCTGTATATTTCAGCGGGATGCTCCTGGGTGATATCATAAAATACTTTCTGCCGTTTCACACCATCCAACGGCTCTCTGAATTCCAGTTAACTTTTATGACGTATCCCTTTCATTGCATTTCTTATTTACTTTTTTTAGCTTACTTAAAGTTTTACACTTTTTTCTTGTAAAGTGCAAGAGTGGAATTAAACATAATTTACAAAAATACAGTTCTATTTTTGTGCATTTTTTCACATCATATGATTCCGGTTATCTCTTCTACAGATTTCACAAAATAATCTGCTCCATCCAGTTCTCCCTTCTCACCATAGCCATACAGGCATCCGATAAACGGACTTTTACAGGATCTGGCACATTCCAAATCCTGTCTTCTGTCTCCGATCACCAGATAAGGTCCCGGATAGTCCCTAATAACTTCCTGCACGATCTCCGTCTTAGGGCAGAAACCATACGATTCACAGTCATAAAACTGTTCAAACCATCTTTCCATTCGGAATTCTTCCCAATGTGCTTTGCGGTATGCCACTTTACAGTTGCTTAAGATCACAAGATGATATCCTCTGTTTTTCAAAGCTGTAAGCATCTCTTCCGCTCCCGGATACCACACTGCCCGGTGCTTCCTGATCTGCCTGACCATGGAATCTCCCACGATCGCACTTGCCTGATCTTTGTATCTCTGATCTAATTCCGGCAGAAATGTATCCCACATTTCTTTGCTATTTAAGCCCAGCCATCCTGCGATCTGCGCCGGCTCTATCTTCTGTTCCTCTACAACATTCTGTTCTGACAACCACTGATAAGCTTCCCTGAACGCCGGCTCATAGATTCCAAGAGTATTATGTATCGTTCCATCATAATCAAAAATGATTGTTTTCACCATCGGCTGCACCTGATTAAAGCTGCTTCATCAGATTTACCATCTCAATTGCGGACAATGCACAGTCATATCCTTTATTTCCTGCTTTACTTCCTGCACGTGCGATAGCCTGTTCGATATTCTCTGTTGTGATTACTCCGAATAATACCGGAATTCCTGTTGCAAGTTCAACCTGCGCGATTCCTTTGGCCGATTCATTACACACCAGATCATAATGGGAAGTATCCCCGCGGATAACTGCTCCCACGCAGATGACTGCATCATACTTTCCGGACTGTGCCATCTTCTGTGCAGTCAGCGGAATCTCAAACGCTCCCGGTACCCATGCAGCCGTAATGTTCTCTTCTTCTACCCCATGTCTTACCAGCCCGTCGACGGCTCCGCCCAATAACTTATTCACAATGATCTCATTGAATCTGGCAGCCACGATTCCGACTTTCATTCCCTCAGGTGCTACTACTTTTCCTTCTACTAAATTGATCTGTCTCATGATTTCTTCCTCCTGTTATTCATTAAATCTTTTTATAATTCTATTTCTTTGAAAATGTGTCCCATCTTTTCCTGTTTTGTCTTCATATATTTCAGATCATACTTCTGCGGTGGGATCTCCAGCGGTACTCTTTCATTGATCTTCAGTCCAAACCCACCAAGTCCATAGACTTTGTCCGGATTATTGGTCAGAAGTCTCAATGACTTCACTCCGAGATCCGATAATATCTGCGCTCCGATCCAGTACTCTCTGAGATCCGGTGCAAATCCCAACTTTACATTGGCCTCTACCGTATCATATCCCTGCTCCTGCAGTGCATATGCCTTGATCTTATTGAGCAGCCCGATTCCTCTGCCTTCCTGCCTCATGTAAAGAATGATCCCTCTGCCTTCTGCTTCTACCTGACGCATCGCTGTCTGAAGCTGCAGACCACAGTCACATCTAAGCGAGCCAAATGCGTCACCTGTCAGGCACTCCGAATGTACCCTGCAAAGTACATCTTCACCGTCTCCGATATCACCTTTTACCAGTGCAAGATGATGTTCTCCTGTAATATCATTGATATATCCGTGAAGTCTGAAATCTCCATACTGCGTCGGAAGGTCTGCAACCGCCTCTTCTTTTACATGTTTTTCATGGATTCTCATGTAATCCTGAAGATCACGGATCGTAATAAATGTAAGATTATGCTCTTTTGCAAGTTCCCACAACTGTGGTGTACGCATCATTGTGCCATCTTCTTTCATAATCTCACAACACACGCCGCATTCTTTCAATCCAGCCAGTCTCACCAGATCAGTCGTTGCCTCTGTGTGTCCGTTCCGCACCAGGACTCCGCCTTTTCTGGCAATGAGTGGAAATACATGTCCCGGTCTTCTGAAATCTTCCGGCTTCGCATCTTCATCCACACATTTCATGATTGTATAAGAACGTTCTGCTGCCGAAATACCTGTCGTCGTATCAACATGGTCCACTGCAACGGTAAATGCTGTGCTGTGATTATCGGTATTCTCCGCAACCATCGGTGGAAAGTTAAGCCTTGCTGCAATTTCCGCACTCATCGGTGTACAGATAAGCCCTTTCGCATAAGTCGCCATAAAATTGATATTCTCCTGTGTTGCAAACTCTGCTGCACATACCAGATCCCCTTCGTTCTCTCTGTCCGGATCATCTGTAACCAGAATAACCTTTCCTTCCCTCAGATCCCTTAGTGCCTCTTCGATTGTATTGTACTGATTGTTTTGTGACATTCTATTTATCCTCCTGTTCTAAAATCCGAATTCCTGCAAAAATTCCATCGTAATTCCGGATTCTTTTTTCTCTTCTTCACTCTTTCCAAGGCCTAACAGCCTTTCTACGTATTTTCCGATCACATCATTCTCCAGATTCACCGAATCGCCCGGCACTTTTCCCAAAAGCGTTGTTTCTTCTCCTGTATGCGGGATAACCGATACCTGAAATTCCTCTTCCTCTACTTTTGCCACCGTCAGGCTGATGCCATCTATACAGATGGAGCCTTTTTCTACGATCAGATGTAATATCTGCGGCGATGTTCCAATAGATACCCAGATGGCATTCTCCTCCCGGATCAGAGACCGGATCACACCGGTTCCGTCAATATGTCCGCTTACGATATGTCCTCCAAATCTTCCGTCTGCAGCCATTGCCCGTTCCAGATTCACCTGACTTCCGACTTTACAGCTTCCCAGACTGCTTCTCCTGATGGTCTCTGCCATCACATCTGCAGTAAATCCATCCGGCTGAAGTGATGTAACTGTCAGACACACTCCATTGACTGCGATACTGTCACCGATCTTCGTTCTTTCCAATACCTTCTTCGCCTTGATTGCCAGAACTCCCGACTCTCCGGTCAGCTGCATATAGCGGACCGATCCTTTCTCTTCTACGATTCCTGTAAACATGGCCCCTCCTGTTCTTTTTCACATACCTGACAGATTATCCTGATGTCTTCACCGATCCGGCAGATATCCGTACATTTCAGTTTCAATGCTTCTGATGGAAGTCCGATGCCGATTCCTTGCACCGGTGTCTTACTGTTCTTTCCGCCAAATAATTTTGGTGCGATAAAACAGTGTACCTCTTTTACAATTCCTGCCCGCAGTGCACTGTCGTTCAGCGTGCCCCCGCCTTCCAGCAGAATGCTGTCAATACCCTCATTTCCAAGATATGTCATCAGCTTTTTAAGGTCTATCTGACCTTTTTCATCCGGACAGCAGACAGTATCCACGCCTTTCGCATGTAACCGTTCTATTTTTTCTGTTATTTCTTCGTTCTCTTCCCGTCCTGCATAAGCCACGATTGTCCGGTACTCTTTTGCACTTCTTACGATCTGGCTGTCAAGCGGTATCCTAAGACTGCTGTCGCATACTATTCTGACCGGACTTTTCCATCCTTCTACCCGGACATTCAACATCGGATCATCCGCAAGTACAGTCCCGATACCGGCCATAATACCCATATACCGGTGCCGCATATGCTGCACTTCCTGTCGAGCCGGTTCTCCTGTGATCCACTTCGATGCACCCGTCTTTGTCGCAATTTTCCCATCCAGTGTCATGGCATATTTCATCACTACATACGGTGTCTTCGTCGTAATATAATGGAAGAACACCGGGTTCAGACGGTCACATTCTTCCCGCATAAAATCCTGAACTACTGTAATTCCCGATTCACGCAATATCTGTGCACCTTTTCCTGCCACCTTTGGATTCGGATCCCTGGAACCAATCACCACTTTTTTAATCTTCTGTTCTATGATCGCTTCCGTACACGGCGGTGTCTTGCCATAATGACAGCATGGTTCCAGCGTAACATAGATTGTCGCACCCTCTGCCGATTCTGTAAGCGATGCGATTGCATTGCGCTCTGCATGAAGTTCTCCGCATTTTTTATGATAACCTTCCCCGATGATCCGGCCGTCTTTTACGATCACCGCACCTACCATCGGATTCGGATTCGTCCATCCTTCTCCCTTTTTTGCAAGCTGGATTGCCCGGAGCATGTATTCCTGATCCGTCATTTCTCTTCCTTCTTTCTTAGTTATACAAAAACCCCTGCAGGATACCTACAGGGGAAATGATCTGTTACATATAACTGACAAATGATCTGTTAACCAAAAAAGCTCTGAAATGGATCACCATCTCAGAGCTCAGACACTACATTCATCTATTAAAATAACTGTACCATCATCTTCTTTCATCCAGACTATACTGTCGGCTCCGGAATCACACCGGATCATGCCTCTCGGCCCGCGGGCTTTACCGCCGGTAGGGAATCGCACCCTGCCCTGAAGATTTCTTTTTTTTTATCATAATACTTTATATATCATTTGTAAAGCAAAAGATATCAATGCATTCCAATCAGAGATCAAAAAATAATTTTTTTCAAAAAGGACTCCGGGTTTTATAAAACCGGAGTCCCTGAAAATCAAATTTCCCTTACGTCTTTCTTATCTACACTGATCACGACAATCGTTATCACAAATGCTATTGTACTTTTTATGCCTTTATCTCTATGTTTTTTGAATTATAATCCCTCCCGGCACCTAATACATTTTTATAATGCCTTGTCCATGAATGCAATAATACCCGCTTCGACTTCGTTCTTAATCTCAGCATAATTATGTATCTCGTGACGGTATCCCGAGTACAGCTTCGTCGTTACGTTATGTCCGGTCTGTACCAGCCAGTTACTTACCTGATATACACCGACACCATACTCACCTACCGGATCCTGATCTCCCGCAATATTATAGATTGGCAGGTCTGTCGGCACTTTTTCGGCCCACTTTGTTCCCTCGATCTGTAACATCATCTGGATGAAATCATATACCGAACGGTTGCTGGTCGGTCTGGTAAATGCATCAAACGGATCATCGGCATGATCCCGCTGTACATACGGATCGGCACAGATCCACTCATTTCCGATGCTGACCTCTCCACAGCGCTCACACATCCATCCCATCAGTTCTCCGGTATATGACGGATCGGATTCTTCTCCATGTCCTGCATCGATCGCTTCTTTTAATTTCTTTCCCGTCTCTTCTGCCCCGCGGAAGATTCCCGTTGTTCCGCAGATGGTTGCCCCGGCCAGTTCGTCCCCGTATTTTGCAATGAAATCTCTTGTGATAAAAGATCCCATGCTGTGTCCGAATAAAAAATATGGCAGATCCGGATATTTTTCACACACGATTCCTTTCAATGTATGCTCGTCTTCCATCATTGTATGCGGTCCTTTGTCTCCCCAGTCACCCCACACATTATTGACCATTGCTGTCTTCCCATGTCCTACATGATCGTCTGCTGCCACGATATAACCCGCATCCATGAAGGCAGATATCATGTGCAGATAACGTCTGGAATGTTCCCCAAATCCGTGGATCACCTGGACGATTCCCTTCGGTTTGCAAGCCGGAACATAGATCCATCCCTGGACCTGGTCACGTCCGTTGTAGGACGCAAAAGATACTTCGTGTAACATAATGTATTCCTCCTTTTCTATCTTATCCGTACGATTTTAGATTCTTTTATTCTGTACGGTTATAAGCTGTTCTTCAAAAATCCTCCGGTATTCCTCTTCCACCTCACCAAATGCTCTGACCTCATACCTCAGATCAATATGCAATTCGGGCGCTTCGCTCTCCTGTTTCTCTCCCAGAAGAAACGTCAGATCATACCATAGCATTGCCTTATCAATCGCATTCAACTGCATCTTCTCTTCCGGTGTCAGGTCCGAACCGAGAAATTTTTCATAAATCATAGAAAGCATACGTTCTTCGCGTTCATTATATCCCGGCAGTTCCTTCTTAAAAGGCGACGGAACATCCGACATATAACACTCGCTTGCATCGTGAAGCAGGCATGCAAGCACCATCCTATCCGACAGACCTCTCGCCTTTGCCTCTTTTGCACAGCAAATGCAATGTTCCCCGACCGACCAGAACGTCTTCACATGACCATTTCCTCTGCATATCAGAGACAGCGCATGTGCAATATCTGCTATGTCAAATAACTCCGGATCCGGTTCTGTTGGTTTAAAATGTTTTCCTGTGTAGGTCGTAATGTATTCACTCATTTTCTTTTTTGCTCTTTCACATACTCTTCCAGAATCTCTGCTGCCCTTCTGCATGCTTTCACACAAGGTCTGCTCTGATAATACGCTTCCGTTCTGACCGCAGGCTCTTCCAGATCTTCGCCCTTCTCCAGCCCGAGAAGTTCCCGGCAGATCAGGCTTCCTTCCGAAGCTTCAAAGGATCCACAAAGCTTTTGCACAAGTACATAAAGCTGCTTTTTCCCCGCCGCATCTTTCGGATCGTCATATCCGTACAGATCACCGATTACCATGACCATCCCCGTCACGGCTCCGCATACCTCACGCAGCTTGCCAAATCCCGCTCCGAACGGGCTTGCTTTTTTTGCTGCCTCTTCCACTGTTATTCCCAGTTCTTCCGCAAATGCTGCATAGACCGACTGGCTGCAGTTGTAGCCTGTGCGGAAGAGGGATTCTGCTTTGTCTGCTTTGTTCATTGATTTTCACCTCCGGTTGTAATAACATAATCTGTCACACTGTTCTTCTATACTGATTATGATACCATGAAACCTTAACACCCTCAACTTATATTATAAGCCACTTTTCACTCCAAACATCCATTTCACGCCCTTAGCCAGCCTTTTCCCCGCATCTGCAAAATGCCCTCCCGCATTCCACTCTAAAACCACGGATTCCACCATCGAGTCCTCCTGTAACAGCCTTTCCTGCGCCCTGGTCCTGTCACCGACCGCTGCCATTACTTTGTTCTTCGCCTTCTCTTCCTTTCCGCCAAGGCTCAGATACACGCTACATTTACTCTGAACCACATGATTCCTCACATAATGGTCCCAGTCCGGGAACCACAACGAACCCGAACAGCATACAATTCCAGAAAACACGTCACTTTCATAAGCTGCCCATAGCGCGAATAATCCAGCAAGCGAATAGCCCATCAGCCAATGTTCCCTGTCTTTCACACCAAAAGTCCGGTCAATATGTGGCACACATTCCTCTGTCAGCCATCTCATCGTCTTCAGACCTTGTCCGGCGAATCCTTCCTTTCCGAATACAGCCGATGCTTCCCACGGTGAAAAGTCCCGGTTCCAATTCTCCACCTGAAATGCAACGAGCAGGAAATTTTGTTCCGGCACAAGTTCCAGTAGAGATTCCCACAGATGTTCTACTTCGTTCTGCTGATGTGGATACATACCCCAGAAGATAACCGGGCCGCCGGTTCCGTTCTGAAACACCTGTAGTTTGATTCCGTTTATTGACATATCCTGAATCATCCCGGCACTCCCGCCGTTCTTTTCTTTTGTTAGCTTCGTTGTAAGCATTTGCTTTTTCTCTTTATTTTCCATCTGCAATTCTCCTAAATTACAAAGATTCATCTTTATTAATTTCTTCCATATACCCGGCTGTAACAATGCCTGCCGGCAATGCCACAGTTGCTCTAAATGTTCTTTTTTCCCAAATTATGAAAAGTATCAAGAATAAAAATTTCATCATTAGTATGCACAGCTCTTTCTTCTTACTAAAGTTTATCTTTTCTCCCGATACAACTTCGCCGGTCTATGCCCGGCATCCCCCATCATCTCCCCGGTATCTTCTACCAGATCAGCCACTTTTCTTCGAAACGCCGGAACCAGAAGCTTCGTATCCAGCACCGTCTCATGAATCTGCTGCAATTCTCTCAGTGTAAACTTCTCCGGTAAAAGCCGGAACGCTATATGCGTCTCCGTAATCCACTTGCGAAGCTGTACGATTGCATCTGCAAGAATCAGCTCGTGGTCAAATGCAAGGTCATCGCTTTCTATAGTCTTAAATTTCTTCTTTACATCCCACTTCGAAGTTGTCTCTTCTAATCTTGCATGAAGCTTCTCATCCCCATGTGTCAGACACAGATTCCATATACCGGCTTCTTCCTGAAATGACACATCAAACCACTTTGCATCTGAAGCATCATCTCCTGCCTGGATTATTTCCTGTCCAGCATTGACAAGTGCCATGTATCCATTGCTGATCACCCATCTTCTCGGATCACGGTCTGGATTGCTGTAGGTACCGAACTGTTCCAGGAAATTACAGTTGCAGTTTGTCTCTTCTTTTAATTCACGTTCTGCGGCTTCGCCGATGGTTTCCTTCGGACCAACGAATCCGCCCGGAAGGGCATAACAGCCTTCATATGGTGCCGCACCTCTCTGGATTAAAAGTACCTTTAACTCTTTCTCGGCTATTTTTCTGTAATTATCTTCTTCTTTGTCAAACATTCCGAAAATGACGATATCTGCAGTTACGGATGGTTTTGGATATTTTGAATCATCGTAAGTCTTTACAAATTCTTCGTTAGCCTTTTGCATTTCTGATTTTTTCCCCATGATTACTACCTCTTTCTTTTTTCGTCCTATATTATTATCTTTATGTTAGTATCGCTTTGATAGTATGTCAATATATAAATTTACGCACACGAAAAATGTCATCTCATCTTCTAACGTTCTTCGTGTACGTTTATCCTCTTCAGATACTTCACTACCTTGCTTATTTGTTTTTACTGAATCTTTTCACATATACTTCTTCCGCGACAGCCATTTCTGATCGATACACTTCACTTCCCCATCAAACCGGATATGTAAATGCACCCCGCCAGATCTCTGATTAATCTTCTCCACAATTCCATGTCCGAATTTCGGATGTGTCACTGCATCGCCAAGCTTATACTGAACCACTTCATCTTTTTTCTTCTGTGCAGTCTTCAGTTGCTGATAAGTATCCCGGACCGGCACGGACTTATCATGAATCCTGTTCTTTAATACTTTATCGTAGTCATGATTCATAAGCGCTTCGCCCGCCTTATAATACGGCGTCGGCGCCGCTCCGATTAGAGAACAGCAGTATTTCCACGCACTTCCGTGTGTTCCCGCCTGCCATTTATACTTTTCGGGAATCTGCATATTGTACTGCATGTAATGGGCGTATTCGTGTTTGAATAAATCTATGCGATCCTCTTTGGACAGCGGATTCTTCACACCATATGCAATAAACAACAGCGAAAAATGAAAATGCTCTTTTTCATGTGCACTTCGTCTAGTGTAAGATCCCAGTGTGTCCGTATCATATCCAAATGTTATCGGTACTTTTGCCCCGTTTAAATGCAGCTTTCTATCCAGTTCTTCATATAGGTTCTGTATTAATGCCCGTAAAATCGGGATTTCTTTCTGCAGGCGTTGTCGCAGGAATTGGTCTTCTCGGTTGTAATCTATCATCTTCTCACTCAGTATTCTTTCCTTAATCTCAAATTTATTTGTTATTATTTTTGAGTTCCTTTTTTACTTTCTTTATACTCTTTTACTTCCAATTTTTCCAGATGTCTGGCTGATATCCTACCGTTGCCTGTTTCCCGTTACGCACAATCGGTGTCTTGATCACCTTTTGATTTTCCAGAATCTTTTCTGCTTTATCTTCCTCTGCAAGATAAGTAATCAACGCAAGCAGATCTTTATCCTTGCACTCCTGATCGATCAGTTTTTCATATCCTCCGACAGCCTGGCATACTGAATTAAATTCACCTTTGCTGAGACCCTTTTCTTTCATGTCCACGAACTGATATTTAATTCCTCGCTCTTTGAAAAAGCGTTCTGCTTTTTTGCTGTCGAAGCTTTTCTTGGTTCCGAAAATTTGTATGTTCATTTTTATTCCTCACTATATTTTCTAATCCATCTCTTCTTCCCAATAATCATACGCATCGTCATATCCGTCCTCATAACTACCGTCTCCGAATTCTTCACCCCATTCATCCGCAAATTCATCTGGATCATCGTAATCATATACGTCATATGGATCATTTCTTGAAGAAGATCCCGAAGAACTTCCCCATGAGCTATTTCCGGAATAACCGGAAGATCCTGTGCTCTTTGTTTCTCTTGACTTCGCATACACTTCCTGCCCATTCACATATACCCATCTCGCATATTGATTCTGCTCTAATGTGTAAGTCTGGTCCGGCTCCTTTTTTATCGTAATGTCACCCGAAAGATTCTTATCACCTATGTAGACAGCAATCCACTTATCTCCCATCCGTATATCCTGCGAATATTCATATACACCTTCACGATTGTCCTTTACCATTCTTACCTCATTCATCAGTTTAATAAATGGTTCAAAATCCCCATTTGATGTATTTTCTGCATAAATAGAATCAATCGAGTCGCTGTAATAATCCAAAATGAAATAATAAAAATAATCTGATGGATCATATTCATCTACTCCCCAGTACTCGTCGAAATAATCACGAGAACATTTTTTATAAGTCACTCTGATATCTCCTATACCAGCCTTCCTCATTTGCTCTTGCAGATTCTCCGTATATTCATCCATATATTCTATTGCTTCACATTTTGCATTTATCTTATCCTCTTTTTTCTGCGTCTCCTCCTGTTTTTGCCTTTGTATCGCATTCTTTTCATCCAGCTTTATAAGCTTATACGTCGCAAAAACCACGCATAAAAACACAAAAACTGTACATACCACCTGCAAAGCTTTCTTTTTCTTATCTTTTTCCATGTATTTCCTCATTCATCTGTTGATTCTGTCCGTTATGAATTAATCATCATAATGATTCCAACCACCTAAGATCCCATGGTTACTATGTCCTGTCTTCTTTCCCTTCTCATCATAATGATTCACACCACCTAAGATTCCCTGATGGCTGGAGCCTATCTTATTTCCTTTCGCATCATAGTGATTCATTCCTCCGAGCAGTCCCTGATGACTGGAACCCGTCTTATTCCCATTGGCATCGTAATGATTCATTCCTCCAAGGATCCCAGGTCTGCTTTCTCCCACTTTTCGGCCTGATGCATCATAATGATTGATATTTCCAAAGATTCCTTTTCTGCTGTATCCTTCTTTTTTACTCATAGTCGTTTCCCTCCGTATTGTATGTTATTTCGACTGATTTAAGTAAAGTATATATGGTTAGGTGGGGTATAAATAGACCTATAGGCTGTTAATTATAAAATACGATCACTCAACAGGCGTCATATCTTCTTCAATCTTCTCCGCAACAGCCACATCCGCCGGCAGCCACTCCACATCCGTAAGCTCCTCCCTGGTCAGCCATCTGGCTGCCTCATGCTCCTTCAGCACCAGATCCCCTTTCACGATCTCACACCAGAAACAATCCATCGAAAGATGAAATCCCGGATAATCATACTCCACCGTCTCGATCCACTCGCCAACCGCAACTTCCGTATCCAGTTCTTCCATGATCTCACGCTTCAACGCTTCCTGCGGCGTCTCCCCGGCTTCGATCTTACCGCCCGGGAATTCCCATCCGCCTTTGAACTCGCCATATCCGCGCTGCGTTGCGAATATCATCGTTCTTCCGTCTTCCTTTACTGCCTTTATCACTGCTGCCACAACTCTAATCGTCTTCATCTTACCATTTATCTCCCGTCAAAAATCTTCCTGTAACAATCTCTATTCATTCACAATATACTGATAAATATCCTCTCTCACCGGAGTCTCCAGCTCCCATTCGATCTCCACCGCCGTCTTATCCGTATTCGGCATCACAAACTGCTTCGCATTTCCGGTCGCGATCACACGCCCCAGATAATAGAATTCCTTGGATATCTTATCATCCTTATTCTTTCTCACAAACAGCTACACATCTATGCCACGTTCTGTTGCTTTCAGAAAATTCTGCACATCTTCCGAGTCCATGCTTCTTCCGCTTTTGGAAATCGCGATCAGCCGGTTCTCTGCTACGAAATGATCTTCGTATTTCGTGGTATCGCTGATATTGTCCTGCTTATCGTAGTTAATGAATATCGGAAATGTCTTAGTCTTCTTATCATATTTGTAACCGCCGATGTTCAGTGGCACTTCATTTCTCTCCCAGTTCAGCAGACGGCAGGCATCCTCATATGTATATTTCTGATACAATACCAGATCCGTATCCTGATAATGGTAACTGTAATTGACCTTATATCTCGAGATTCCGAAGTCCACCAGTTCCTCCAGAATCGCACAGAATTCCGGATTCTCTAACATTTTCCCATACACATCGGAAATGCCATAATCATCCTGTTCCTTCTTCAGAAATACACACTGTGCGTAAGTCTTCTTTGCTGCGCTCGTAGGAAATTCATTGGTCATCATATTGATCACATTTTCCGTGCAATGCTCGTCCATCTCACAATGATACTTCTCGGATAAATGCTTCCGCAAACGCCCAATGATTCCATGTTGATACCGCAACGTACGTTTCAACAATTCCAGCTCATGAATCCGCTTGCCACTCGCCAACTTTTTGGAAATGAATTCGATTGCTTTTTCTTCGTCTTCTGACAGTCGGATGGTATATTCCTTTTCGTATTTCACAAGGAATTTGTAATACGAACCCAGGCTGTTATTGTCGAAGATCCGCAGCACATCCATTTCCCCATATTTATCAAAATCCGCAAGCGCCGGGATATGCCCCAGCTTATTCTTCAGATTCGTATAATTCTCCCGGATTAATTTGATATCGCTGAAGTTCGCATTATCAATCGCCTGGAAGATCCGCTTTCTGGAAATCTCATCGAAATGAATCGTGCTCGCACCCGGAATCACTCTGCCGCCTTCCGTGACATAACGGCGGATATTATCCTTGTTATAACTGCGGTCGCCAGACAGCGCAATCGGAATCATAAAGTTATTCCGATAATTTCCGATGAAATCCAATACAACGACATATTCTTTGTTCTCAGCTTTTCGAAGTCCCCGGCCAAGCTGCTGAATGAACACGATCGGCGACTCTGTCGGACGAAGCATGATGACCTGATTGATCTCCGGCACGTCCACACCCTCGGAAAATATGTCTACGGAAATGATGTAGTCCAGGGCATCTTCGGATTCTTCTCCTGCCAGCCGTTCGATCGCTGCTGCCCTCGCTTCTTCCGAATCACTACCGCTCAGCACCAGCGTCCGCCAGCCCTTGGCGTTGAATTTCTTCGATAATTCCTTCGCCTCATCAATCCGGCTACAGAAGATTAATCCCTTCACACGGTCACCACTGTATCCGAAATATTCCGCCTGTTTCATGACATTTTCTACACGCTCTTCGGATGTCAGATAGCGGAAATTCTCCACCTTTTCTTCGAATGATTTTCCTGCATCTGCAATAATATCCAGATCCGTGATTCCAAAATAATGGAACGGACACAACAGATCTTCCTCCATCGCATCCTGCAAACGAATCTCATATGCAATCTGATGATTAAAGATTTCGTAAATGTTCCTGCCTTCGAGATTGTCGTCTCGTTTATCTGGCGTTGCGGTCATACCAAGCCATAGCTTTGGTTCGAAATACTCCAGGACTTTTTTGTAGCTGTTGGCGGCGCTGTGGTGGGCTTCGTCGATTACGATCGCATCAAATGCAGTCTTCTCATATCGTTGCAAATTCTCCTCTTTGCTCAATGTCTGAATAGTTGCAAAGATAAAGTCCTTGTCATATTCCTGATATTTTCCCGTCACCAGTCCCATCGAAACTTGTCCACTGAACACCTTGCGAAATGACTTCTTCGCCTGCTTCGCAATCTGATTCCTGTGTACCAGAAATAGCACTCTCTGGAATCCCAGTTCTCGCATGGCAAATGCGGAGGCGTAAGTCTTACCGGTACCGGTCGCCGATATCAGAAGTGCTTTTCTCTCGCCCGCTTCCTGTATCTTCCGCAAGTTCTTAATAAAGCCAACCTGCATGCTATTTGGCTCTAACTTATATTTTTCAATCGATGTAATATCATCCAGCTTCGCAACATCACGCTGATGCTTGATGATCTTATATTTTTCCCGATATGATTCATAAAATGTGTCAAAATCCAGTGCATACTTCGAGTTCCACAGCGAATCAAATTCCTGTACGATTTCCCGTGCCATCTCACCATCTTCCGTTGACACGATCTTCGTATTCCATTCCCGGTTGTAAGTCAGCGCTGCACTTGTGATATTAGAACTTCCGATGATAATCCGGTAGATCTCTTCTTTTTTGAAAATGTATCCCTTGGTGTGGAAGCCTTCTTTTGCTGCTTCTACATCGTACATTTTCAAAGTGATATTCTGTAACTCATTCAATTTTTTCAGTGCTCTTGGCTCACTGAAATTCAGATAATTCGTTGTCAGAATCTCTCCTGGAAAGTTCTTCTTTTCCAGTTCTTTTAATGTCTGCAGAAGTGGCGTAATTCCGCTCATCGTGATAAACGCCACACTGATCTGAAACTGATCACACGCCAAGAGCTCATCCTCGACGGATGAGAGAACTTTCTTTCCTTCTTTATGATTGTTGGATACGAACTGCGGGCGGTAGGCCAGGCTTGAGGCTGTGGCGCCGTTGATGTAGGCGGTTTCTAGGGCGGTTCGTAGGGTGGTGATGTGATTTTCATTCATTTTTAGATACTCCACACTTAAAAATTTTTAAGTACATCTTTTTTGATAAATAACGATCAAATTCTAAAATAAGCAAATCAAATATTTCCTGTAACATAAAAATCTTTCTTGCCACATGATCTTTATCTACAATTATTCCATTTTCTCCGTGAGCTATGCTATTTCTCTGATTAACCAACTGATTGATGTCTAACTTATATTTTTCCAAACTATTAATCATGCCAAACTTATTCAATATAATGACCATTTGTTTATAATTTAGATTTGAATTTGCAGTAAGTAAAGATGGCTCAATATATAGTTCCTTATCAAAATCTTCTACAAATTTTTCCACAAACTGAAATGATTGTTCAAAACTTTGTTTACCTGCAAGTGGCTTTAATACTTTTTGCAAAGAAAAAGTATACAATTCATTAATTACTTCTTGTTTTTTTAAATGTTCATTATTTAAATAGACAATAAGTAGTTTGAAACTTTCAACAACAAACCCCTCCCAATGAGCGTATATGTATGGTATACACATTCTATAATATTGCTGTTTTTCTCTTATCGGGTGTGTATTAAGTGCAATAATGCCAATCTTTTTTAAAGTTTCTAACTCACGTATTCTCCACTCTTTACTGGCAATAATTTCTTCAGTAAGTCGATGCATTTTCTTACTCCGTAATATTTAACAATACTTTTTTCGCAATCTTAACTTTATTAGTTATACTCGTAGGATTACTACTTGCTGATCCAACATACTTATTAAACTCATCGTTTTCTTTCAAATTTGCTATTTTCTCTCCTAACTGTGCTACATCTAATTCTTCCAATTTAATTGTACTTTCAGATAAACTAAGCATTATCGCATCATACATACTAGTAGTAAAATATCTTCTTCCTAACTTGAAAATATTTTCATCTTTTAACTCTTCTAATATCTTCATTATATCCAAAAACAACTCTTTATCTTTTTGGATCTGTATCTCATCAAATTCTTTACACTGATTTTCAAGATAATTATCCATATAATCTTGAATATTTGATTGCGAATATCTAGTTCCTTTATTTTTCAATGTCAAATATCTTAATATAAGTTCTTCATAATACATCTTTTCTTCATTTGACACACTAATATTTACTATTTCTCTAAAGATATCATTTCGAGATAATTCAGCAACAAATTCACTATATCTACTATCTAATCCTCTAAATATACAATTTCTTATTTCTTGTCTTGATAATCCTTCACCACCGGTATTTAATCTTTTAAAAAGCTCATATCTCATTTTAAATTCGCTTTCTTTGAGGATAATCTCCACTCTGCAAGGAGTTCGTTTAATTTGAAGTTTATACTCCAACGGAAGAGTATCAATTGTAATATCTTTTAATCCCTTTAGCATACTGCCTTCTACTAATTTTAATCCATTTTTCGGGTAAGGATTTCCTTCTTCATCTTTTAATTCATTAAAAAAGGATAATACCGTAGATACCCTTTGTAATCCGTCTATTAATTCCCATTTTCCATCTGGATTTGTTGCTACGAAAATAGATGGAAAAGGTATTCCTAATAGTATTGATTCTATAAAATCCGACTGTCTTTGTTCATCCCATCGAAAAGCTCTTTGATATTCCGGCGAAATTATTATTTCTTTATCTCTATACATATTAATTATTTCACCAAAAGACATATCCATTCTTTCTGATTTTATTTCTTGTCGATATTTTTGAATTTCCGCACTAATGTCCATAATCAATCTCCTTTTGTAATGCTTTACTTTCAAAACCAATATATCTTATATTATATATACACGCTTATTTTCCAAATGTATTACTATTTTTTGCAGCTGCCTTAGCATTAAACGTATTCGTTGCTGTATAAAGCGAAGTCGTTGGTGCCACTGGGCACATCAAAACACGACCAGTTCCACGATAAACATTTACCAATCCTTCCCCACTGACAGCAGAGCCTACCAGAGTCTTTGTCGTTCTTTCTACCGTAAAATCAAGATTAGAAGACCAGCATACAGCCAAATTTCCATCGATCTTTAATTCATCATTTTCCAATACAACCTCTATTAATTCATCTTCTGGAACATTGGATTCCAGTGCAACAACTCCATTTCCATACAAACTAAGATTAAAAAATCCTTCTCCACCTAACACAGCTGATGAAACATTCTTTCTAGTTACAATTTTATTTTTTACATTTCCATCACTTGCAAGGAACATGCCATCTTCTATTGTCATTCCTTCTGCGCCCCATTGTGCTAAATCAACTAAAAGTATGTATTTATACGTTGGTTCTAAGACCAGACATCCTTCTCCGACATACTCTGGCTTTACTGCTGTCTCTTTTGTAACAGCTCCCTTTAAGGCTTTTCCCAGAAAATCACCCACTCCTTTTACACCAGACGTGGCCTGTACATTTCCACTCATCCATTGCATTGCACCTGCCTGTATAATTGCCGAATGTTCTTTGTCAATGTCAATTACAACTTGTCTTCTTCGAACATTCATTTTACTCATAAAATATTCAGTCTGTGCATTCATTGGTGATACACTGGCATCCTGTATATATTCAAGCACATGGAAATTGTCTATGGAGTTTACAAATTTTCTGTTATCATTTTGTAAATTTAAAATTTTCATTTTGATACCTCCCAATTTAATAAGATTATTTTATATCATAACCCTCTCATTATCAATTTTATTAAAATTTTCTCAAGTAATCGTTACTACTCCAACTTAGTTTTGAATCCGTTCTGTACGTCATTACTGTAAATATTTATAGCTCTTAAATACAATACTTCCAATTATAATAATATTAAAAATAGACATATACGGATACCTCAAAAACATTCTTATAAAAAAGTTTTGTATATTAACTTTTATTTGTTCTAAATATTGCCATCTTGCAATAATTCTTTCAGCCTCTTCTATACTTTTATATTTGGCTTTCTCTATTTCTCCTTTTTTCACAACATAATTCCCATCATTTCCGTATTCCCAATAAAAATATTGTGGATAATTTAAAATAATATTCATTCCTATATTAATATCTAATAATCTAGCTATCAAATAAACTATTATAAAAAGAATATTAATAATAACAAATATTAATAATTCTACTGTTATTGTCTTATTCTCTAAACTCCATGGTACTATTCTTTCATTCAAAAATTCTTTTAGTATCTTTCCTATATATCCAAACCTCATAATTCTATCAACAAATATATCCCCACCTATAATACATAAAATAATTACATTATACCAATAAACAATAGGATATCTTATTTTTAACCTTTTAAAAATTGGAATCCATTCTGAAGATGATTTGGTTGTTGCTATATTTCGGTCTAATAACTTTGCTATAAAATATATAAACATAAACACTATATTATATGTTACCAAACTACTTAACCCTATGATTAATATTATCTTTCTCCAATTATATTTACTTATATCCTTAAACAAACTCCCCCATATAGATGAACCACTTGCAAACACTAATACAATTCCAGAAAAAATTCCTAATATAGAAATGAAAACCGAATATGAATTTTCTATCTTTTCCATAGTTTTTTCTACTTGCTCTTTTATTGTTATTACTCTTGTTTCGTTTTCATTAACTTTATCATAAAATTCTTCTACTTCACCAATTGAATTTTTCACTTCATTTACATAGTCTATATGTTTAAATTCTATCTCTATATAATCTTTAAAATTTCTTATGTATTTTTTGAATTGTAAATCATTTTTCCTTTCAACATACTCTTCTATTTTTTTAATATTTTCTAATATATTTTGTTTGCTTGCTTGATAATTGATTAGTTGAGTAAAAATTTGCAATTTATCATTTTCTAATATTTCTATTGACCGATTTTTTATATTACTTTTTTTCATCAAATTATATATTTCTTCTATACTCCGTTTCTTTTCATCTTCTTTATCAGATAATTTTGCAAAAACTTGTATCCAAATATTTTCTGTATCCATATGTCTCTTCCTTGCCTTAATCTTTATAATTTATTTGTTTATAATTAACAATAACTTTAATTTTAATAATATTATTTTTACAATTATATCCTTTGTTACTTCCTATTTCCACATATTTTATATTTAGGGTATCATATATAAAATGTTTTCGATAAAATTTGAATAATTTACCAGACATCCATTTAAACTCTATATATCTTTTCCTTCATACCTCCGCCGATAATACTCCAAACTCCGATACCCCAGTACATCCCCCATCTGCTCCGCAAAAGCCACGTTCCCAACAACGTCTTCAATCTCATCCCTCAACGCCAACGCATATCCATCCTTCTCCACAAAGAATCCCTTCCCTGACGCCTTTAAGTATCGAATCGGCATCCTCGTCGCCTTACTCAGATGCTGCTTATCCGTCACTTTCTTATAATCCTCATAAGTATTCACATTCGGAAAATCCTTCCAGTTCGTCCCGGTATCAAAGAATTCCTTCCAACTTTCCAATACCTCTTCATCCGTAACCGCAAGCCGGATATTTCCGTGATTATAAAAGCTGTAAAGGATCGGCATCTTATACACTTTCTGCATCTCCGTAGTTTCGATAGTCTGAATGAATTCTCGTCCGATTCCCGCATATAACTTCTGCTCATCCTCCGACAATTCATCAAGTTCGTACAGAAAATCAAGATAATGCTGGAATGGATTTTCTTTCGCATGACTGCCGCTGACGCAGCACCGGTAAATATCATCATCCATATAAGTGAATAAGTCCATTCTGCTCGGCCGCTTTCCGTCCAGTAATTCTTTCACACGATAATATTCCTGCCGGATCTGCATTTTCAGCGTTAATTTCTTCTTATCCATTTCCTTGAACAGATCGATCAGACGCATGTCAAAATCAACGATACAGTCATCCGGATATTCCAGATCCTGATATTCGCAGGATCCTTTCTTGCCAAATGACTGCTCTCCGCTTAACAAGAGCGGTGCCTTCCCCGCTTTCTCATAATTTCCGATGAAATCCAATACATTCAGATATTCTTTTCCTTTATATAGACGAAGTCCTCGTCCCAACTGCTGCAAGAATACGACCGGAGATTCCGTCGGGCGCAGGAACATTACCATATCCAGGGAAGCGATATCCACGCCTTCATTGAACATATCCACAGAGAAGATCACCCGTATCTCTCCGTTCTTCAATTTGCGGATAGCTTCGTTACGCTCCTCGGCATATGTTCCATTTTCACCGCTGTATACTGCTGCGGATGCGATTCCTCTCTGACAGAATTCTTTCGCCATGTCTTCTGCATGCTGTCTGGAACAGCAGAACCCGATTGCACGCAAAGAACGATATTTTCGATAATATTTGTAAATCAAGTCATATCTTCTCTCATTTCCGATATAAGCCTGATTCAGCTCCTGCTCATCATAGCGTCCCTTCACGATCTGCAGTCCGGAATAATCCGTCTCATCATACACGCCGTAATAGTGAAATGGTACAAGCATTCCTTTGTTGATCGCTTCTTTTAATGAAATCTGATATGGCACGTTATAATCACAGATTTCGTAGATATTTTTTCCGTCCATTCTTTCCGGTGTTGCTGTTAATCCCAGTAAGAATTGCGGCTGAAAATACTCTACGATTCTCCGGTATTGATCTGTAACCGCATGGTGGAATTCATCAATGATCACATAGTCAAAATAATCCGCCGGAAAATATGCCTCATTCAAATATTCTGGTCTTCCGAGTGTCGCTACCGATGCGAAAATAACGGATTTATCCCTATCCTTTTCTTTTCCGTCAAAGAATCCATAATCCTCCGAGTTCCGCACATTTTTGAAAGAAACCGCCGCCTGCTTAAGGATTTCTTCTCTGTGTGCAACGAATAACACCCGTTCATATTTTGCCGAATCAAATGCAGCAAGGTATGTCTTTCCGATTCCGGTGGCCGCATATACAAGTCCCTTCGCCGCCCCTTCCATGCGGCTTTCCTGTAACGCATACAGTGCCTCTATCTGTGCTCCCCGCGGGCGGTACAACATTCGGACATTTTCAGAATTCCTGTCCTCTCCATCTTCTGTAGCGTCATATTTCGCCAGATCCCTGGACACCGCCGGCTTCTTCCATGCCTTGGAATATCGTTTTAATTCTTCATCATTTATAATGATCGAATGGTTCAGAAACAGATTTTCAAATGTAGCATAGAACAACTCATAATTCTTTTTGTCCAGCGTATCACTGAATCTGTAATTCCATTCGATTCCTGAAGTTAACGCACTTTTGGAAATGTTCGATGATCCGATGTATATTTCATTCGAAGATCCATAATGAAAGATATAAGATTTTGGATGAAATGAGCGTGATGTTTCATTATACAGACGCAGATCCACACGGTCGCCGAGCTCGCTCTTGATCAGATATAAAGCCGACGGCTGTGTGATCCCCAGATAATTTCCCGTCAGGATACGGATCTTCACGCCCCGGTCCAGCGCCCGCTTCATATCATTTAAGAGCATCCGCACACCTGACTCCATCAGAAATGAGACGATGATATCTATCTGCTTCGCCTTTTCCATACTCATTTTCAATTGATAATATAGATACCGGCTCCGGTCTCTGTCCCCGGTCATTACATTCGTAGATTCGATCTCATATGTATCTATTCTTTCCTCAAAATTAGATTGAGCCATTTTTCTTCTCCCCGCCCCGGACGTACATCTGATGTAATCCATTGTTCTTCTATCTCTAATTCATCCATATCCTGAATCAATTTTGCAAATGTCTCTTCTGTCATATCTGTAAAATATCTGCCGTTTCGTTCGCCCTCGAATGTCCCGTACTTGAAGGATGTGTAAATGATTCCGTGGGCTCGAAGAGCATTTGTCATCTTCTTTATAATGTCTTGCAGTTCATTTGCCGGAACATGAAGGATTGATGAGCATGCCCAGATTCCGTCGTAGGCTTCTTTTTCATCCAGGTCCCGGAACAGCATGTGTTTTACCTGGATGCCTGTATATTCGCTTGCAAGTTTGCATAGTTCCCGTGAACCGTCTATGGCAGTGACTTTGCAGCCTTGCTCCAGGAAATATTTTGTGTCGCGGCCGGAACCGCAGCCGTAGTCCAGGATTTCCGCTCCTGGATGTAATTTGTCCAGGAAGCGATTCTGCACGATTCCGAAGTCTACGGATATGGTGCCGGTGATGAATTTTTTTGCGTTTTTGTTGTAGTAATCCAGTGTTGTGGTTGATTTTGTGGTTTCGTTTCTTGCGTTCACGATTGCCTCCTGAGGGTGTGATACTTGTTCCAATATTGTCTTGTATTTATTATACTGCATGGGAGTGGATGGATACAAGAAAGAGTATACTCTCCTTCACAAAGCAACCGTACGGCTATTGCCTAAGCGGGGTGCTCGTTTCTTTTTTTATATTCATTGAATATCAAAACATCCCTCACGCCAATTTCAACTCCAATCCCGTAAATAATTCTCCAAGCGTACACGACAGATGTCCCTGCTCTTGCTCTGGCATTTCATAGCTGACTAACTTATACTCCGGATTCATTTCCAACTTTTCAATTAGATATCCTGTATTCACCGCATCATCCAGACCATCATGAAGTCGTCCCTCCGGTTCAATCTCCACCCTGCCCAGTGCTTCTTCCAGACCAATCTTTCGTTCTATTCCGAATCGTTTTACAAATACATCCTGATAATCGATCCATCTTGCTTCACAGACAAAATCCAGAATCCGCTCATCACAGATCTTCTTTGCTTTGATTTCATGAAGCAGCTGTGCTCTGTCGGAACCGCTCCAGGCATAGACTTTATACTCACGATCGCCGATCCAGTCGATCATATGTAGCAGAGCCTCCTCAATACGTGGTGCTTTCTTCACCTGACTATTTCGTATCCCTGTCAGATTCTGAATAAACGGATCGATCACTCCGTGTTCCGGATGTACATATTGGCTAAGCGTTCCGATTCTTTTGAATTCCTCATCCAGAAGAACAGCTCCGATCTGTATCGTCTCATTTGCATATTTATAAGATCGGCTCCGATAATCTCTCGGTACGTTACACATTTCTAAATCTATCACAAGGTAATTCATGCTGTTTCCTCCTGTTCACTTTTCAGACTCTTTTTACAGATCTTGCAGATTGTTCCTGTCGGTGTAACCAATACCACCTTCGCATATGCCGTGTCTCCAATCTTGTCATACAGACGACCTGCACTCATAGACTCTCCGATGACTGTATAAGAACTATTTGCCACATAACCAATCTTTCCGAGACCTTCATATGTCACTTTGATTGCTTCCTTGTCATATTCATTATCCGGTTCTTTTTCTAATCTGATCTTCATACCTTTTTCCAGAAAATCATTTCCGAAGTAGTGTTTTGTTCCTGTCAGGGTGATAAATATTTTTGCCATTGTGTGTGCTCCTTTCGCTTTGAAAACGTGTTCATCTGGATTTGATTTGTTGTCTTATAATTACTTTTATCTCCCGGAATTCTGTTTTATTCCCTTTGATGTGTATAGTATAATTCAGATGGTGGGGTATAATATTCTCACCTTTTTTATTTCCATACATCAAAAAAGGAAATCAACCGCAGTCAATTCCCTCTTCTCATCATCAATCATACACCCTTTTCAACACTTCCAGATCAACCTCAAGCTCCCTGTCACCATCTCTTACCCTGGCAATCACCGGGACCCCCGTTAATCTCTCGATCATTTTCTCATTATCTTCCTGCATCGCCCCACCCGAATAATGATTCAGAATGATTCCTTTTACATCCATTCCATGATTCCGGATATATTCTACGGTCAAGACAACCGCATTGATCGTGCCAAGTCCGGCATCTGCGATCACCAGAGTATTCAGATGCAGCATTTTCACAATGTCTTCCAGCAGGATTTCTTGCTCTTCATCCCAGCGGATCGGACATACAATGCCGCCGCTTCCTTCTACCGTGACATAATCGTACTCTTTCTTTACCCTGTCAAAATCTGCTTTTACCGTTTCCGGATCAACCGGATTTCTTTCTATTCTGGCAGCCAGATGCGGAGACACAGCATTTTGATACAGATATGACAGTAAGCTGCTGTCTTCCTGTGTGATACCGGCAATCTTCTTTACATAGCCTGCGTCACTTTCTTTTATGGACTCTGCACCTGATAATGCAGCCTTATAATAGCCTGCATGGATTCCTGCATCCGCCAGCTTTTTCACGATTAATGCTGTGACATACGTCTTTCCTACATCTGTGCCGGTGCCCGTCACAAATATTCCTTTTGCCATAATCTCATGCTCCTTTTTTAACTTAGATAAAACCCGCTTTTCCGCATTCTAAGCCCCACACCGGCTGCCAGCAGACATAATACAAAATCTCCAGGCATATCTAATGGGAAGCAGGACAAAAAGATCACGCCCAACGTTGCCGGTGTATGTGCATAAAAGTTCAAGATTATGAATTTATACACGATTCCGATTGCATATGTCACAACAAATCCTGCAAGACAGGCAAGCAGATAGTTCTTGTAACTTGCTTTCAGCTTTTCGCATACTTTTCCGGTTACATATGCGCTTACAATGAATCCGACCAGATAACCAAAGCTTGGCCGGAATATGTATCCGATTCCTCCGCCTGCTGCAAAGATCGGTACTCCGACGAGTCCCAGTAATACATAACATCCTACAGATATTGCTCCCTTATCAGCCCCCAGAATCAATCCTGCGAGCAGTACGAAAAAGAACTGAAGTGTGAAATAATCCATATATGGAACCGGGATCTGGATAAATGCTCCTATGGCAACCAGCGCCGCGAACATTCCGCATAATACCATACTTACAGTGGATAATTTTTTTGTTTTTGTGTTCATTAAATTGTTAACCTTCCTTTCAGTTTATGGTTAACAATTTATCGTATTTCGCTTTGATTGTCAACTTATTTTTCAAGCTAGTTTACAATCATGTTCTTGTTTTGCTAATTCAGAATCCATTTCCTACTCCCCATACTGCTCCATAAGCCTCCGGGCCTCTCCCCGCATCTGCTCCACAACCTCATCCGGTCCAATGATCTTAACTGCTTCCCCCAGCGAGAATACCCATCCCAGGAACTGTTTGCTCACATGCACGTCCACATTTACCCGAAAATGATCCTCGTCTTCCGAAATCATCATCACATCTTTCCCGAATCGGTCAATGATCACGCCCGCAAGGATGTTATTTACCAGCATCTTTACAGACGTTTCCTTTCCCCTGAACATTCCGAAACTCTTCTTGGCATAATCCGCCATATCCAGCTTCTTGAAGTGTTCTTTTCCCTCGCGGGATTCATCCGACATCCGGATATGCAGCATCTTGTCCACCCGGTAATGCTTGATCAGCTGCGCCTCTGTATCATATCCGATCATATAATAATTCTCATCATCCCAGGACAATCCCCACGGGCTGATATGATACCATGCTCCTCCGTGACGCAGTTCCATCTCTTTCTTCACATTCCACTGGAAATACTGGAACTTGATCTTCTTATTTTCAGAAATCGCATTGTGGATTGCATCGACAGTATAATAGATGCTTTCATTCATCGTCTTAATTCTTCCGGATACATACACCTGTCGCTGCAGCCTCTGCGCATCGTATTTGCTGACCAGCTTTTCCAGCTTTTTTATCAGTGTGTTGGTCTTCTTCTCTGTAATGAATTTGGAAGACTGGATGGAATCTACCAGAAGCTTTAATTCCGGCAGTTCGAATGGGCGGTTGACTACGCGGTAATGATAGCGGTTGCCGATGGGTTCGCCCTCTACCTCGATCCCGAGTACAGACAGATCACGCAGATCTGCATAGATTGTTTTGCGATCTGCGGTCACTTCGTATTTTCCCAGTTCTTCCATGATTTCCGGCATGGTAATATAGTGTTCGTCATCTGTATTTTCCAGCATAATCTGTGCGAGACGGTATAATTTTAGCTTTTGATTTGTTCCTTTTGGCATAATCACATCTCCTCCACCAACATCTCCTGATACCCGGCAGTCCCATACTCTTCGATCCTATCCACCACCGGTTTCAATCTCCCATCCGTAATCCGCTCCAGTATCTTCATACGCTTCGGCGATATCACTTCCTCTGACCTGCACTTCTCATAATCCGCCGTTTCCATATACCAGTAATGAAATTCTCCCTTATAATACTGTGATAATTTCTGTGCGATCAGTATTCCTTCCGGGTCAAGGTCACCCGCATAATATACCCGGATTCCCGACTTTGCAAATAGATCCAACTGTATCATCTGATACAGGAAATTTCCTGCTGCAGTTCCATTGTCAAATGCATGCGGATTTCCTGTCAGCATGGTGAGATCCTGCTGGCACTGTTCCGGTCTGTAATCCGCAAAAAGCGGGTCCTGTATCATTTCTGCATAGAACTTCTCCTTCTGGTTAATTAAGTTCAGTATAGCACATGCGTTGGAAATAGATTCCATAGTTCTTTGTTTTTCTGAAAATTCTGCCTTGATTTCTAATCATTTACATAATCATAATAATCCGCCTCGCTGGCAAATAAGATATATTCGCCATCTACCATTCCCATGTAACCGTCACCTGTGTTAAAACCTTTCATTGCCAGTTCCTCCATTTCTTTGAAAAATAATGATTTTGATTTGTTTTCCCTTTTATGTCTATAGTTTATAACATCAGATGGGGTATAAAATTACCATCAGTAACAAAAAATACCCGAAAAGATTTCTCTTCTCAGGTATCTTTATCTATCCCTATTCTATTTTCGCTGATTATGGGCATCGGTTTCTCTCCACCATCTACCCATTCAACCTTTTCAGCTGCTTAAACTTCTGCCTTCTTAATAATTCCGACACCAAGCGGATACGGTCCTGTATGCACACCAATCGTTGCTCCAATCTGGTAGATTCCGATCTCATCGATTCCAAGCCGTTCTTTTATCAGATCCTTTATCATCTCACGGAATCTGACTGCCTCGTCATAGTCATAACCATATCCGATGCAAAAATTATATTCACCAGGTTTTGCATCGATCTCGTCCAGATAATTTTTCGTCATATCTACAACCTTTTTCATAGACTTGATACGGTTTCTTGCCAGTCCGGAACTGAAGATTTCCCCTTCTTTTAATGTAATCATCGGTTTTATCCCCAGTGCTCCGGCAGCTATCCCGGCCAGTTTACCGATTCGTCCACCATGTCTCAGATAATCAATACTTCCGATTGTAAAGAAGATCCGTCCCGTCTCGCGTATCGGAAGAATTTTCTCCACAATTTCTTCATATCCCAATCCCATATCACGCAGTCTGCATGCTTCTAACACGAAAAGCCCCTGAAGTACTGTATTCACCGTTGAGTCGATCAGCGTAATCTTTGCATCCGGGTACTCTTCTTCGATCATTTCCTTTGCGACAGTTGCCGACTGCAGTGAACCGCTGAATTTGCGGGTAATACAGATGCAGATAACCGGTATCTGCTCTTTCACACTTTTTTCGAACACCTGATAGAAGTCATCCACCGATGGCATGGAAGACTTCGGAAATACATCCGGGTATTCCACCATTTCGTTATAAAAATCTCTGACTCCTAATTCCACCATTTCCTTCTGATATGTCTCACTGTCAAAAGACACATAGAATGGTACAACCTCTATATCATGCTCTTTTGTAATCTCCTGCGAAAGATCCAACGATCCGTCACTGACAATCTGTACTTTCTTCTGCATATCCATTACCTCTCTACTTATATATTCTGTAAAAATAAATTTCTCATACATTTTACATGTAGTTTTCAATACTACATTCTTGAAAACGTAGAACAGTATAACACAGGGTATCTCAAGTGTATATAACCATGCTTCATACTTTCTTAAAATTTTATACTTTTTAAGGAAAAGGCATAGCCACAGCTTCCTGTAAATTTACCGGGATTTTTTCGTAGCATTTTTCAAAAAATTTTTTACAAGCTTTTTTTGAAAGCTTTTTCTGAAAATCTATTGACTTGGAGTCCGCTTCAAGTGCTAGTATGAACTCAGAAACTGAAAGGAAATCTTAGAAATGTACAATAAAAAATTAACATTAAGTAACGGTGTGGAAATTCCTCAATTAGGACTTGGAACATAGTTCATCGATGATAATAAAGTCGCTGATGCAGTCAAAGCTGCTGCCAATCTCGGCTACAGACATTTTGACACTGCACAGGCTTACGGAAATGAGCGTGGTGTCGGCGAAGGAATCCATACATGTGGTATTCCGAGAGAAGAATTATTCGTTGTATCCAAAGTTGCTGCAGAGCATAAAACTTATGAAGATGCCAAAGCAAACCTATGGTAAATCAGATTCTTCTTCACATCAGCAACACTCCTCTGGAACTTGTTGAGTACTGCCAGAAGAAGGGTATCGCTGTAGAAGCTTACTCCCCAATCGCTCATGGCGAGATTTTACACCAGCCGGAGATTGCCTCTATGGCTGAAAAATACGGAGTATCTGTTCCACAGCTTTGCATCCGTTATACACTGCAGCTCGGTGCGATTTCACTTCCTAAAACCGGTAATCCGGAACATATGAAGACAAATGCCGATGTAGACTTTGAGATTAGTGCCGAAGATATGGAAGTTCTGAAGAATTTCAAACATATCGAAAGCTATGGAGAAAGCAGCGGATTCCCGGTATACGGCGGAAAACTGTAAATTATTCAAAAAAGAGATAAACATATTATAAATCAAATATTTAATCAAAATATTTTCTGATCATAGAGAGGTTACTAAGATGAACAAACCATATATTATCTGCCACATGATGACTTCTGTTGATGGCAGAATCGACTGTGCCATGACATCCCAGCTTCCGGGTGTCGAGGACTATTATAAGACACTGGACGGACTGAATGTTCCGACTACCGTGAGCGGCCGTGTCACTGCGGAACTTGAGATGGCTGAACCTGGATTCTTCGAAGCAAAAAATTCTGAAACATATACCCAGGAAGGATTTTCTAAAAAAGCTGATGCCAAAGGCTATGAAATTATCGTTGATACCAAGGGAAAGCTTCTCTGGCCGGATGCCTCTGATATGGACAAGCCTTACCTGATCATCACAAGTGAACAGGTAACGAAAGAATATCTGGCATATCTGGACGGACAGCATATCTCATGGATTGCCTGCGGAAAAGAACGGATCGATCTCGTACGTGCCTGCGAGATCCTCGCTTCTGAATTCGGCGTAGAACGCATGGGTATCGTCGGCGGTCCTGCAATCAATACCGGTTTCCTGGATGCCGGACTTCTGGACGAGATCAGCATCCTGATGGGTGCTGGAATCGATGCCAGACGGGAAATGCCTTCTGTCTTCGACGGCTTCGCCATGGATCATCCGCTGGTACATCTGAAGCTTACAAATGTGCAGAGATTTGACAGTGATGCGATCTGGATTCGGTATAATGTATAATTATTGTATAGTTATTGCATATCTATCGTATGGAAATTTAAGTGAACTGATACTACCAAGGGCAGTGCTGATTATCATTGTAATCAACACTGCCCTTATTTTCATCGTCATGTTTTCGGGAGAAGCTGCCAGTGGCAGGCTCTCTGTATTTCTCTCTATTCTTTTATTCCGCATTCTCTGTATCCAGAGATTTTTCAATCTCCTCTATAATCTGCACTGCTTTTTCTGCTTCATCCGCCTCTGCCCAGATATCAACGCCGTATACTCCGAATCCGGCAACTCCATATGCTGCTACACTTGAGCTTGGTTCCTGTGTGAATGCAGCAATTCCATTTTCTTTTAGCATTTCTACCAGCATCTCTGCCTCAATGATATTTTCTGCATTGTAGATTTTTTTGCATCCTGTTGCTTTCATGAGAATCCCTCCTTATCGTTTTAATCATTTTCCGAATATAAGCATCGTCCGATAATCTTCACAGACTTTCTCCTGTGTAAAGATTCCTTTTTTCGAATGCCAGAGAAAATATCTGTCATTATACGCCTTCTTTGTGGCCAAATCAATAATCTGAATTCCTTTATTTTCCGGATGTTCCTTATCCGCCGTGACAACCTCCATATAAATATAATAAGTCTGATTTCCTTTTGTTATTTTTGCACCTGAATCCATTATACGATAAAAATTTCTGTCCTGACTTCCTGTTACTCTCATTAAAATACTATCCTTATCAAGAGTTCCGTCTTTTATTGTCTCGCTGTAAAATTCAAGAAATTTGTCCGGTTGCTTTTCAAATTTTTCTCCTGATACATTTTTTGCAAATAATTTTTCTATTTTCTTCTTATCATTCTGATTGCCGCATCCAGAAAATCTGTAAGGATTTCTGTAAACTCTCCGTGATCTGATCTGAATAATCTACTCAGAAATGTTTTCCCGCATCCAGATATCAATGTTACAACCAGCATAAATGTTATTCTTTTTTTCACCATCCGTCCCCACTGCTCTCAGGATTTTACATCTTTTCATAATACCCCAAAGCTCTTTCATATAGTTCTCTACATTGCCGTTCATCTCCATATGCCAGACAATCACATTGATTTTATTCCCAGTCAAATTCATCAATAGCATCTTTGATTTCTACAGAAATCGATTCCTCATTTTTTAATTCTCTAATAACTTCTGCAAACTTATCACGCTGTGGATTATTAATATCATTGTAACACCGATGAAGCATCCAGATATTGTGCGGGGTTGGTTTTTCACTTACTGAAGCAATTAACAGTTCTTCATACCCATTTTTATAGAACTGCTCAACAAAATGTACCAGTTCTCCCGGCATTCCAAAATCTACCGAGGGATTGTCCGCAATAATTTCTAAAATCGGTGCCACCAATTCGTAAGGATTAGAATATGTATTTATAGCATCCACTACTTCGTCATCAATATAATACTCTTCATATGGTTTTGCCGCCGCTTTCAGTGCACCAATAATTTGTTCCTTAGTCATATATTTCTCCTCTTTCAGAATTCTAATCTGTCTTTACTTCATCCTATCATAATTTATCGGATAATTCTATTCTTGACCTTATAGAGAACAGCCAAAAATCATGACTTTATGATTCCTGTCATTCACTCATTTTACGCTTTAATAATTGATATATTTTCCTGCCATCTTTTCTGCCAAATTGATGAAGTGCTCCCATATACAAGTCTTTCTTCCCCTGATGTCTCTTTGCACTCACAAAATCAATAATTTCCGCTGATTTGCATTCATATTCTGTTCCAGTCAGAATATTTTTCAATTCTTTTTTTATTCTGTTACCTTCTTCAATCCGGGCACTCTCTGCAGACAAATCTAATAATAATTTTCGATTCTGTATTTTCTTTCTTCTCTCTGCATCCTCCGGTGCATGAAATAATGTAAGTGCATTTTCTATATTTCCTGCTTTGACAATTTGAATCCGATTCGCATTCTGATCCGCTCCAAAGAAATCAATAACGGCCTGAAATCCTTTATCATTGCTTATGATTGCAATCTCATTTTCTCCTCTTTCACTAATGATTCCACATTCTGCCGCAATATAAAAATCAAGTGCATTCTTTCCTGTACCTTTTAATTTTATAACCCGGAATTCACAGCCACTCTCTTTAATCTCCTGTATAATCATATCGTATTTTTCCGCAGTTTTTGCTATAGAAGATTATTAAAGTGTCATCTCTACATAACACATCCGTTCCCTTTAATCCATTAGAACCTTTTACATTCTCATAATCAACTAATATTGTTGGCATGATTATCACCCCTTGCCAATCAGTTACGTATATACCTTCCAGACTATCTTGCTCATGAATCCGCATATATACCATTGGTATATTATTTTTTTCATATACCAATGGTATTGTCAAGCTGATTATGCTAAAATATAAATATCAAAATTTCAATCATAGTAGGAGTATCAGTAAAAGCAATGGATATTTTAGATAAAGAACGATTAAAAGAATGTCGACTGAAACTAGGGATAACCAAACAAGAGGCTGCCAAAAGAATTCAGATTTCTCAACCTGCGTATCTGCGATACGAGGCCGGTTCACGTAACCCTTCTATACAGATTATTTCTAAAATGGCTGAAGTTTTTTCAACATCTACAGATTATCTTATTGGAAAATCTGCAGATTCAAGTCCGAATAGACTAGTCGTTGAACAAAGTGACACTCCAGCGCTATTTTCTCTCGTTGAAACATGCAAAACTCTAAACGCGGCTCAACTAATGCGGCTCACGGCTTATGCAAAGGCATTATCAAATGTTACTTCTGATAGTGAAAAATAATTTCCAGAGATACTATTGGAAATCCTTCTACAATATATAACAGTCGAAACTTTTGCCATGGCAACGAAAGGCCTTGATCTACAAGTTGTTTTGCTCATATTTCAAGGTCTGATTTTCCCATGAAAAATTATATTTTTATTTTTAATACAGATCTCCTACATACCCTTCCGATTCCAAATGCATATAACACTCATTCACCTGATCCGCTCCTAAAATCTGTAACACATATTTCATCCCTGTAGCCAGTTCTCTGGTTTTCAGTTCTTCTAACGGGATCCAATATACTTGTCCTTCCTCAGAACTTTTCAGTTCTCCGATGAATTTTTCTGCTTTATATAACATAATCACGCTATGTACACCGTCCTCATGCCAGTGATACAAACCACAAAGCTTCGGCGACTCAATCGTAAGTCCCGTCTCTTCCCACACTTCCCGGATTATGGATTTCTGAAATATTTCATTCTGTTCTACATGTCCGCCCGGAAAAGTTGTACCGGTATAACTGTCATTCACCTTATCCAACGCCAATACATTTCCTTTATCATCCTGTACCATACACATATTCATAAAACAGACTTTCTCGTTTCTGTTCTCTTCCTTTTCATTCAGTTCTTTTCTTACACGCCTGTTAATAGCTGACCTTTTAGATTTATAATGCCTGAGCACTTCTCCATAAGGAACCCAGATCTCTGCTTCTTCGATTTTTTCATAAACTATATTCACCACTTTTTCTATCTGTCTGTCATTTGGAAATGTGTAATTTTTTGTATAATAGTCTCTGGTTACCTGAAACATCCATTCTGCAATCTTTTCTTTTTGTTTTAATTTTAACTGAGCGTATTTCTTATCCGTCTGCAGTAATTTACCATCTGTCATCTTATGGTTTTTCTGTGACATCGGTATGACCTCTTTTCTTTTTTCTCATTTCTTTTTTGAAGCTTATTTTATCCGCTCGAAACACCTTATCTATGCCAGATTACTTTACTTACATTTCAGTAACTCATCCGTCTCTGATTTCTGCTCCATTGTCTCCATTCAACCATCTGCCCATGTACAGTACTAATATGTGATACTATAGTTCAACTTTGTCTGCAGGTTTCCTTCCTGATAAACTTCCATATACACTTCATGACTGCCCAATTCAACAAACAGTCCAAAATTATATTTAAAATCTTCCTTTTGATCAGTTAAATACATCAATTTATTTCTGTCATTCTCTTTATCATAAGTTTCAGCATTTTTCTTTTTAAATTCAATCACAAGGAGATTATTTCTATTGCTTCGTCTTCTGTGAATTACCAGATCAGGAATAATCTTTCTGTCACTACGCATCATTTTAGGATCATTCATATTCCGATTGTATTCACAATCTAAATCAGCCCATTGAAACTTAGTAAGTGTATTCATTTTATTTTTCATGTAACTTCCTATATGAAAAACCATACATTGTTCAGAAATCATGTCCTCTTCATTGGACATTTCAATTAAATCCCTGTCATTTTTGTAGAATTTTTCCAATGACGCATTTACTAACTTTTTTATATCTTCAAATTTTACTTCATCTTTTGGATTCATTGATCATTCCTCCTGAAAATTTCTTCTTCCACCTTCAACAGTGGCAATTCCATCATCGAAATGCCCTTTAAATTTACAAAGTTTTCTGTTTCGTCGTGCGCATCAATATAAAACATAAAATTTTGTTCTATATCAGTAAAATCATATCCATAAACCATCTCTATCGTTTCGATAATATCATCTGAGTCTTGATAAAAATCAATAATTGTACTTTTCTTTCTTCCATCAAGGTAATAAAATACAGACGTATTTAACAACTGAAAAATATCTTCTTCTGTCCATCCATTTTTCCGAACATATTCCATAAGATATTTATACAGTTCGGTGGAATTTTCAGTATCATTATATAAAGTCACCTGACTATTTTCTTCATAATCTTCAAGTGCCTCATATACTACCAATGGAATTTCTCCGCAACTTACATGCTCATCCCAATTTTTCCCACTAGGTGTATCCGCGTCAAAGTCACTTAAGGTGATATCTTCTATATTTGACATGTTCAAAAATAATACCTTATTATTCATACATGGAATCACCATTAACTCTTCATCAATGCCCTTATATATCATCTTTCGTGTATTACTGTTAATTGGATACCACATATATTTGTCAATTCCACATAACTTGATTCCTACATGTCCCCAAAATCCACTAATTTCATCAAGTGCATCCTTCATATCCATATAATATTCCATTTCACTAAATTGTGGTTCAAAAAAGTATTGATTTGTTATAACATGAGTGCTCGTACGAAGCTGCATCGCAATCTCCCTAAGTTCTGTGATTGTTGCCTTCTCCCCGGCCTCTATCTGTTGTAATCTTTCCTGAGAAATTCCCGTCGCACTCGCCATTTTTTCTGTAGATATTCTTATTATACTTCGAATTTCACGCACTCTATTTGAACTGCATGCATTATTTCCCAATAAAATATCTGGTGTTATTTGGAGATAATTCATTATTTTTGACATATGTGTTTCATAATTTTTTTTGCTGGTAATAGTTCCACTTAAAACCTTATCTATTGTCGGTCTGGAAACCCCTGTCTTCTTTGACAACTCTGCTTTAGTACATTTCTTTTCCATTAAAATCTGTTCCAGACGTGTTCCTACCGGACTTCGTCTATCAAACAAATCCTCCAATGTATACATACAGCTTTCCCTCCCTTATATGTCTATATGATATCACTGCTTTGTTTGTGTGTAAATATTTTTTTTAATGTTTTACTTTTATTTTTTTACAATCAATATTATTACATATACAAAAAACAGCAGGTAATCTCATAGACTACCTGCTATATGTTTTTTGATATTCTAATATTAGTTATATTATATCTTTTACATGTTACCCGTAATTCTCCAAAATATAATTATAAGGCTCAGAACCTACTATTATGTAGATTCTGAACCTTAGTCATATTCTGGCTATTCATTTTTACAAAAACTGAATAATAAGGTTTGTGGACAAACATTTACATTATTCAAACTCCAGACAGACAGTACGGAGTATTAACGCATATAGACGATTTTAAAGGCTTTTTAACCAGTTAAGAGCAACATAGCCACATAATCTAAATTTTAAAAATGCAATAAAAATGCAATGAGTGACACGACTACTTGCTATACTTCCATCGGCTTCTTCTTGATACCAACACTATGAAAAGTCCGATTACAATTAAATATACTTTGAAAGGAAGATCACCATGAATTACAAATTAGAACTCAAACAAATCGTGGAATTTCCACGCTGTCGCATTTACCGTGACTTCATACAAACTTTAATCACTACCAAGAGCATCCGAACTACCGGGGGCTCTTTTCTTTTTTATTATCTGGTATTATGCTCCTATGCAAATTACCGCACATCCTACCGCCGGATGGAACACATTACCTATACCATTGGTCCAGGAGAGTGGATCTGCACAGTCACAGATCTTCAGGAATGGTTTCGCTGCCGTTTCCAACATCAAGCGTTGTCCATCCTTCGATTTTTTGAAGAGCAGAATTACATTACCTACTCTCTTCTCGGCAAAAACCGCCTGGTCAAATTCAAAATATCAGACTGGCCCAAAGACAATACCGTATTGGAATACAACTATCCCTGTAAAAAAGATACAGGGTTTTTCTTTTTCCCGATTGCCAAAGTTCACGAACTAATTGGCATTGGAAAATGCTCGGAAATGGATGTTATTCTGGATCTGTGGATTCATGCAGTTTACAACGATTCCTCTGTCCTGGGATCTGATTCCGGTCCCATTGTCTATTACCGGGATAATACCGGAAATCCCCTTACCAGCTTTAATGAACTGGGTGAAAGGTGGAGTCTGTCAAAGGCATCGGTATCACGACTCTTGAAGAAACTGGAGGAAAAAGAATACATTACACTTATCTCATTTACAGGAAAACACGGAAGCGTAATTTATCTCAACAATTACCTGTCCGTGATGTTTAATATCAGCGACGTTATGATTGACAAGGAGGAGATCGCTATGAAGATGCAATTACCAATCCATGTACCTGAAGAAATCACTATTGAGGATTCTGCTTCTGTTAGCGTTTCAGAAACTGTCACAGACTCACAAATCACCGTTACAAAAAATGATTCCTGCGTTCCAGATTCACACATGAAATTTATCGTGCAAAAAGTCGCAGAACTATTGGATTCACAAGGGATTCCATGTTGCCACTGCTCCAAAACCCGCTATATATTATCTCCATTATCAGCCTGCAAAGATATATTTAATACATTTACTCTAAATATTATCTGTCCCTACGGAAATGCCGCTTATCGGTTTGAGTTGTCCGTAAGTCCAGGGGATGAGTCTGCCCAAAAGATGCCTGCCGTGGCAGAGCCTTCTGCACTGAAAGGGGGGGAATAGACATGGCAAACCGCAATACACAGGGATTTCCTTCACCCGAAGAAGATCCACGTTTTCACGACACCTATCAGTTTTTACGCAGATACCGGGATGCAACCTACAGCCTGAAGGTAGTCGTACACCAGATGGAGCACCAGTTTAAGCTCCAATACGACAATGACATCGACAAATTTCTGGACTCCATCTATGCTGCCGGGGCTGATCTTACCGGAAGCGACATCGAACAACGGGCAAAAAGTATTGCCAGAAGCAACCAGATGCTGAAGCTTTTGGAATCATCCATCGATCTCCTCCGGAACAATCACAAGCATGGGGAACAGTATTACTGGATTCTCTACTACGCTTTTCTCTCTCCACAGGAAATGAAAAATACAGATGAGATATTGGATAAGCTGGCTCACCACATCACCAATATTTCCTACCGCACCTATTACCGGAAACGCAGGGCTGCGATTGAAGCACTCAGTACCATCCTTTGGGGATTTACTGCAAAAGAGACATTGGATACGCTCAACAAGTTCTTTCCAGAGTAATACATATCGCCTATCTCCTCGGCTTTTCGTAATATCATAAAAATGTTATACTAAAAAATGCAAAATATATATTGACTCTCACGGAACGTCATAGCGTACAGTTATCTTATCAGGAACAGGAGGTCAGCAACTATGAGGACAGTCAAAGAAATATCAGAACTTACAGGTATCAGCGTTCGCACGCTTCACTATTACGATGAAATCGGGCTTTTAAAACCAACACAAAAAAGTGATGCGGGATACCGGCTTTATGACGATAGGGCATTGGAAATATTACAGCAGATTCTGTTTTTCCGTGAGTTTGACATTCCTTTGAAAGAAATCAAAGCTGTTCTGGAGAATCCTGCTCTTGAAAGGAACCAGATCTTGCAAATGCAGAGAAAAATGTTGGTAGCAAAGAAAGAACGTATGGAACATCTGATTGCCAGCATTGATGATATCCTGAAAGGAGAGAATAAAATGGATTTTGCGATTTTTAGTAAAACGGAAGTTGAAGAAATGTTCCAAACTATGTTTGAACATATGCCTGACAATATGAAAGAACTTGCTGTAAAAGAGTTTGGAAGCATTGAAGAATGGAAAAAGCATTATATTAAGACAGTTTCATCAGAAGAAATGCAGAAAGGCTATGCTAAAGTTGTTGAGTGGTATGGAGGAAAAGAGCAATTCCTGTCTGTTGCCAACAATCCTATTAGCAAAGAGGCTGCAGAAAGTTACAACCAACAATTTGACAATCTTTTATACAAATTAGCAGCTAAAAAAGTATGTTCACCAGATTCTTCTGAAGTAAGAGAACTTGTTTCCGAATACGGTTTTCTTATGAAACAACTTTCACAGATAAAGAAAGAACACGGTCTGATGGTTGCACAGGCTCAATATTACCGTAATGAAAAAATCAAACCTATGATAGATGAAAAATACGGCAATGGTACAGCCGAATTCTTCGCACAAGCTTTCGAAGCATTTTATAAAGACAAGTAATCATTAGAACTACACAAAAGCACAACAATACACCATGCAGGGAATCAAAATGGTTTCCTGCTTTTTTTATGCCAACCAGTGAAAATGGCACAGAAATGACCTGCTTCTGCGATTGAAGCGTAAAATTACCCATGCTACAATAGGTATTGCTTATAGTTTTCCTTATTTCCAGCACCCATAGATGGTGCTTTTTTTGTACCTGTAAATTCAATCGCTGACAGCAGGTTCTATGTACTTTGTACGTACACTATACTTACAATACCAAACGTATCCTGTACGTACAGCCATATGTATAAAGTTTCCTATTATATATAGAAGGGAGTCAATCATGAAAACAAGGAACGAAATCTATCAAGGAGAGGGAGCCAAGCTCTTACGGTTCATTACCACTTACCATACTCTGAGGTATGACCAGGTTTTACAACTTTTCTCCCGACATGAGCAGTCTATCAAGTCATTGATTACCAGCCTCATCAAACAAGGTCGCATCATTTACGATAAAGAGCATGACCTTCTTTGTGACAGCCAGCAGTCTGCTGAGAATCCTGACTATGCTATAATTACATGCTTCTGGGTACTGCTGGATTTTAAGAAAGGTGTTGTATACCACACCAGTGGCGAATTTCCAATCAAGCTCAATTTCTTTTCGCAAGATGAACAATACGAAATCATCTATATCGGTGAAGAACAGGAGGCTCTGATCAATCATGTGATGGAAAGTATCCCATCACATGGTTCCAAACGCCTGATTGTCTTAGAATCCGAAAGCCAGGCTGCCAAAATCACCATTGATGATGTAGCCGCTTACTGCCTTGTAAATGAATCCGGTGCTGTCAGTTACTACATGAGAAAGTAGGTTATTATGACGCAAAATACACCAACCATTTACCAGCGGCTTGAAAAACTGGAAGGGGAGCTGCAAAAACTGACGAATACCGTTTACGCTCTGAAGGTCACTGATATCCAGAATTATGATAAAAATTTTGAGGAACTGAGCGTCAGTGCTGCTCTTCGGGCGGAGCGGATTGCCTGCCAGATGCGTAACCTTGTCTGTCCGGCTCTCTCCCCAAATCAAGCAGCTTATCTTCCCAAAGCGGCAGATGCACAGGGAATGCGGATTGCAGAACAGCAGGGGATTCTCACCATTACGCTTCCCGGACTGCTTCCGAAACGAAGAGTCCACACAAACACTGCATTTCTCCATGAACCGCTTAATTATATGCTTCGGGAGTATGTAAAACAAAATGCCCTGCCCCTCTATCGTGACTGCGTGATATGTTTCAGTCAAATATATGACAGGGAACTTCCTCAAAGACGTATCCGGGATTATGACAATCTGGAGTTTAAACAGATTCTGGATACACTTTGTACTTATGTTCTGACAGATGACAGCGGCTTTTTCTGTGATTCCTACTACACGACACAGCTTGGCTTAAAGGACTGTACACTGGTATCGGTTATGGAAAAAGCTGACTTTCCGAAATGGCTGCAGAACCAGAAAAATCATCACGAAAGCATGTCGGAAAATCTCCTGACTTCTCAGGCAGAAATCCGACATCGGTAAGAACCACCGCAGGGAACTTTGTTTTCTTGCTTTTTTTATCTCCAAACCACCGGAGATTTACCCAAGTATAGGCTTGCATGGGTAAGAACTGAATTGAGGTGATGCTTATTTGATAAGACCTGACACTACGAAATACCGCTTACTGGAAATGATAGGGATGTGCGGGGAATTTCCCGCAGACCAGCTAAACAGACTCATCCCAAGTGCCTCCTATGCGGAAAAACTCATTACGGATTTGAAGGCGGAACACCTCATCCGTACCCACTACCGGGATGCTCTCAGAGGCTACCGTCTTACAAAAGCTGCGAAAGAGATGCTGTTATCTGTCTCGCCGCTACGCTTCCAGTGCTATCTGACCGGCAATACCGAGACGAACCTCATCCGAAGTGAAGTATCCCGACGTATCCGCTTACATCAGAAAGCCGAAACGTATCTGACACTCCTTCATGCCGGGATTCCCTTTTATCCGGATGTAAAACCTGACATCTTCTGTAATCACCGCGAAGCTGGTTCCATCGGTATGCGAAGCCTTCCTCTTTTTTACGCTTCCAGAGAAATTAAGGAATTGGGCCCGGAGACCACGAAGATTAGGAACTCCCGCAGCATGGGCATCCTGATGGCACCGCAATGTGTCTATGTCCTTTATAACACGGGAAACGGAGTCCTGAAATGGGAATATCGAACGGAAGTCCGCTTAAACGCCTTCCTGCAGCATTACCTGCAAGGCTACCCTTACAACGGACATCCACAGATCCGGGCAATCATGACCGGAACCGACATGGAAATGGCTTTCCGGCTGTTTACCAGTACCGGAGGCTACAAAAAGAGCCTGTTTATGCTGGACACCTCCTTCGAGCATTTCCATTACCTTCCCAATACTCCGGAAGGGGAAGTGCTTTTAAAACTGCTGGTTCACCCTGAGATCATGGAAAAGCTGGACAACCTCCTGCTGTCCGATCTGGGCTGCCGCAGCGATTCAATTCCACTGGAACATGATGCCACGGATGCTTCCGGGAACCCCATCCTTCTTGCTTATGATTTTGACATGCAGCGAATCAACCGGTTCAATACCGGCTTAAATGTATACGGCAGATCCGGGAACCTGATCTGTTTCGATTTTCAGATTCCGGTCCTGAAAAAATACTTAACTGCCACAATCCATTTCTCCAGTATTGACCTTTGCAAATTCAAAAGGGGGTTTTTACATGAACCGTAAATGGTGGAAGCTCATTTATATGCTTCCGATCACCTTCTGCACCCTCTATGCAGGAGGCTATGTTGCTCAATTTATCCGCAACTATCAGACCTGGGAATCTGCCGGCAATTTTGCCGGAAACGGAACTGCCCCGCAGATCCCCTCCCCGCACCCGCTCGCCTGTCTGGATGCCCTGACTGCTTTCCCGTACAATCTGTATGGGATTTTTCTATGTCTGGCAGCTTTTGGACTCCTGACCTTCCTTCTCATGCGTATGGGATTTGACCGAAACGGGGAAATAACAGACCGGGGCCGGAACCTGAATTATTCCACAAAGGGAACCTATGGGACTTCCGGTTTTATGACTTTGGAGGAAATGCATCAGGTACTGGAGCTTACGAATGATGTCAAGAAACACAAGGGAACCATTCTTGGAAAACTGAACGGAAAAGCCGTTTGTCTCCCGAAGGATACCCGCATGAACCGGAATATTGCCGTTTACGGTGCCAGCGGTTCCATGAAAAGCCGGGCCTTTGCACGCAACATGATCTTCCAGTGTGTTGCCCGCGGGGAAAGCCTCATCATCACCGATCCAAAATCGGAATTGTACGAAAGTACAGCCACTTACCTTGAGAATGCCGGATATATCGTGAAATCCTTTAATCTTGTAAACCCGGAAAACTCGGATAGTTGGAATTGTCTGGGTGAAATTGGCGGACAGGAAACCATGGCACAGGTATTTGCTGATGTCATCATCCAGAATACCGGTTCTGCCAAAGGCGATCACTTCTGGGACAATGCCGAGATGAACTTATTAAAAGCTCTGATTCTCTATGTGGATCAGGGATTCCCACCGGAGGCAAAGAATATCGGACAGGTATACAAACTCCTGACCATGAGTTCGGAAAAAGAACTGAACAGCCTCTTTGACCTGCTTCCGGTCTCCCATCCGGCAAAAGTCCCCTACTGCATCTATAAGCAGGCAAGTGACACGGTACGTTCCGGCGTCATCATCGGACTCGGTTCCAGACTTCAGGTATTCCAGAACAAGCTGATCCGCCAGATCACTTCCTATGATGAGATCAACCTGACGCTGCCGGGAAAAGAAAAATGTGCATACTTCTGCATCACTTCGGATCAAGACAGCACTTTTGATTTTCTTTCTTCCCTGTTTATGACCTTCGTATTTATCAAACTGGTCCGTTATGCAGACACCTATGGGGAAGATGGAAAACTGCCGGTTCCGGTACATATCCTGGCTGATGAGCTGGCGAATACGGGAGCAATCCTATCGCTCAACAAAAAGATTTCCGTGATCCGAAGTCGAAACCTCAGTATTTCCTGCATTTTCCAAAACCTGCCTCAGATGCAGAACCGGTATCCCTTAAACCAATGGCAGGAAATCATCGGGAACTGCGACACTCAGCTATTTTTAGGCTGTACGGATGAGGTAACTGCTACATTTATCTCTAACCGCTCCGGTGATGTGACCGTTGGTGTCAGCAGCGAAGCCAAACAATTAAATAGCTGGAGGGTATCCGATTATACACCGGAATACCGCCAGACCAGATCCATCGGGAAACGAAAGCTCTTAACTCCGGATGAGATCCTGCGGCTCCCGCTGGATACTGCACTGATTATCCTGCGTGGTCAGAAGGTACTGCAGGTAGAAAAATACGATTACACCCTGCACCCGGATGCCCAAAAACTCATTCCCCGGAAGGCTTCCGAACATATTCCGGAATGGAGAAAAGGAGCATGTAGTGAAGAATATACGTACACTCCAACTATTCCTGCTTCCCACCCGAAAAAAACCGCTTCTTATGGAAAGCAGAAAAAGAAAAAAGCTGAACCGCACTTTGACCAGCAAAGCGTTTATCAGGAACCTGGCTATCACGATTTCCCGGATGACTTCTCAGCAGATAACTATTCGGATCACACAGACATGGTTCCTTTAGATAAAGATTCTATCATGTCATAATTTGAAAGGAGACACTATGATGCCAAACGAAACAACCAACACACCTATTTTAACTCTGGATTCCGATGCGAAGCTGGAAACAGCCCAGTCCATTTCAGACCTTACCTGGCATGAGATCCAGAATGCCTACCGTACCCGCCGAATCTTAACCGGAATGCTTGGCGGTATCGAGAAAACAGAAAACGGCAGCCTCATTGCCGTGGTTTACTACAAGGATTTCCGTACTGTCATCCCAGTAACTGAGATGATGATCCATCTCATGCAGGATGAAGCACACGATTATGGGGAGCTTGCTCTGCGGCAGAACAAAATCCTCAACAATATGCTTGGATGTGAGATTGATTTTCTGATTAAGGGATTAGATCCGAAGACACGCAGCATTGTCGCCAGCCGGAAAGAAGCGATGCTGAAGAAACGCCAGATCTTCTATCTGGATAAAGATGCTTCCGGAATGCCGAAAGTTTATGAAGACCGTATCGTGCAGGCAAGAGTCATTGCTGTTGCGGAAAAGGTAGTCCGGGCAGAAATTTTCGGTGTGGAAACCTCCATTCTTGCCAGAGACCTGTCCTTCGACTGGATGGGTGATGCCAGAGAACGCTTCCAGGTAGGCGATCACATCCTGGTACGCATCCTGGATGTGCGGGCAGACTCACCGGAGCAGGTCATTGTCCACGCAGATGTCAAAAGTGTGGAAGGCAACACCAGCAAGGAAAACATGAAAAAATGTAAGATTCAGGGAAAATACGCCGGAACTGTGGAAGACATCCATAAAGGCACCGTCTTTGTCCGGCTCTCCATCGGTGTCAATGCCATTGCCCACTCCTGCTATGACAGCCGGACAGTCGGGAAAAAGGATCAGGTATCCTTTGTGGTGACGCATATTGATGAAGAGCGTAATGTTGCCCTCGGCATCATCACCCGCATCATCAAGCAGACCATATAAGGCTTCCACCTTATTTTTAAATAGCTTTTTTTCATATACAGCACCAATTAGTCCAGCAAATACTCACGATACAGCTACATAAGGTGACAGAATAAAGTATTTTTCAGACCATTACCTTATTGTACTGAAAACGGTAACGTGTTATACTGATTCGGTATTACTGAACCGGAAAGACGGATGCATTTCGATTTTGCCCTCTAGTATCCAAGGAGGGTGATGCCCATGAATACAATGGAAGTATTGACTTTACTATTGGTAATTTTTGCGGCTTTGACTTATATAGATCGACATAATAAGAAATAGCATCCACGACCCTAGGAAAGTTTTGGATGCTATGACTTATACATAGAATATAAAATTTAACTGAGGGCATCAGATTTTGCATCTGAATACCTTTCTTGAGTTCATTATACACTGGGGGATTTGAGAAATCAAGTCCCCCTTTTTATTATGACATTGATTAGTATCTGCATTAAACATCAGAAATTTATATTCTTACTCACTGAAACGAATTCTCTCTATCAATGAATCTTTCCTTACTGACTTTGCAATGAATATTGCCAATAACATCTGTATCACAAACAATGTTAAAATTATAATAATAGCTGCTGTTACCGGATAATGGTATGTGCTGATATCAAACATTCCTGTACGCTTTGCATATAAAAACAACGGATATCCTGCAAGACTTCCCACTCCGATACTGATAATAAGAGTGCCTACTGTATAGAATATACCTTCCAACTGGAGCATCTTCATCAACTGACGGTCCGACATTCCGATTGCCTGCATCATGCCAAGCTCCTTTTTTCGCACATGGACACTATTGATCATTGTGTTAATCAAGTTCATAATGCTGATTGCTGCCAGAATGATGATAAATGCATAACATGCACCTCTAGTCATCTGTATGGCATTTTCCCATGTATCGTACTCATTCTTCCAGGTACGCATCTGCAGTCTGCCTGATCCATCCACAATAGCCTGTAGAGATGCTTCCAGTGCCTCATCATAATCCTTATCTGCAATCACCTGAAAATAGCTGGAAGAATTATTTATGGTAAGTTTCTCTGCCCCTTCTTTTGCCATGATAAGACAGTTATAGTTTGTCAGACCTGTTCCATATTCACCAATTGCTGCCACTTCAATCTCTTTTTGAAAGGTATTATCTCCATCATGAATATTGAGTTTCAGCTTATCTCCCACTTTAATATCTGGATACCAGTGAAGTAGCGCGCGGTCCAGAATCACTTTATCCCCGGATTTCAATTCCTCGTATGTGACATTGCCTTCAGTGATTCCTTTTTTCAGCTCTTCTGCGTATTCTTCCGGCACTCCATTGATAAATTCGGTTCCAATTTTTTCTTCAAAAGGTCCTCCTGATACCTTCAACGCGGTAAACACATCTACCCGCTCAACACCGTCAAGCTCCTCTATCTGCTGCTTTAGTCCTTCATTTAATGGATTATTCTTTTGAACCTCCGCCCATTCATATTCAGGATGCTCTTTATTCCCGGATTCCACAATTGGAGAAATCTCATATTGCCCCACAATCGAACTCTTTGCACTTTCCATCGGATTTGCACAAGACAGCACCGTTGCTACCATCATGACAAATATTCCGGTAACGGCCATAGATACAATCGTGATAGTACTCTTCTTTTTATTCTCTGCAAGATTTCTCTTGGTCAGTCGTCCGATATTCAGAAATTGATATCCCTTCCTGCTGCTTTTCTGTCGCTTACTGCCTCCCTGGTAACGCATAGCTTCTATTTCTGATACCTTCGCCGCCATACGCATAGGCTTCATCAGTGACAGATACACTGTACACAGAGTCACTGCAATTGCCAACAGATAAATCCACCAATAATAAAGTTGGACTTCTCCTTTAGCTACAACCTTGTATGCCTCTGTTATAAGTACGTTTGAATCCTTTGCATGTTCTACAAACTGGAGAAGTACAACTTTCACAGCAACTGTTCCGATCAAAAGTCCTATCGGAATGGCAAACAACGCCACTCCCATTCCCTCTCTTAGTACGATTTGTCTAAGCTGCCGTTTCGTAGCCCCGATTGCCTTTAACTTTCCAAATTCCCGAACCCTCTGGTTCATAGATACATAATAAACACTATAAATTGTGATAATGCCCGCCAATACAACAATAAGCATGATTCCTACAATCACCGGAATTGTAGCCGGATCCACATAATTTGCTGCAAGATACTCTTTATTAATATTCATGTCATCCTCGGAAATCCCGAACTGTCTGGCAATATTCTGTATCGTCTCTGTATAATCTGCAGTCGTATTTCCTTTCTGTCCATTCACCTGAAGTAAAAACCGATATTTCACCTGTTCTACCGGTATCTCCGCTTTCAGAAAGGCCTCTGAAACCAATGATGTATATTGTTTTTGTTCTTTGCTGCTCTCATTATCTGCTAAAAAACCACAGATTCGAAAGTCTTTCTCCTTCGTATAATCCAGTCCGTCATCTTTCAGAATCTGATAAGGTACTGTGATAGTGTCACCGATTTTCCCATTCTGTCCTAATGCTTCCAGTATTCCTTTTGAAACCACAATATCATTTTCTTTCTGCGGAAGTTGCCCCTCTTTCAGCTTCACTTTATAAAGTTCCATCCCTGTTCTGTCCATATACATCATGGAAACCGTCGCATCTTCCAGATTCATGTACCCCGCATCGCTGCGGAGTCCGTAAGTTTTCACATCATGATGTGCCGCCAGTTTCATAACTGTACTCTCGTCCACGTTCCGATAAAGGGCATGCCATGTTGGATAAATCTTATTGATTACCGCAAAGTTCACTTCCACCATATCTTTTCCGATTGATGGGATTACGAACAGCAGTAATGTTGTCAGGATAATGGCAATTCCAATCAGTATGTTTTTGCTCTTATAATGCCGCATATTGCAATATGCAACTCTGGTCGTCATCTTCATTATCTTCTCACCGCCTTGCCATCTTCAATGATAATCATTTCATCCGCCATCTGGGCAATCGTTTCATCATGGGTAATCATGATAAGCGTCTGCCCGAAATCCGACACGCAGCTTTTCAATAGGCTCATAACCTCTAGCTCAGTCTGGGAATCAAGGTTTCCCGTCGGCTCATCCGCCAAAATTATCGCCGGTCTTGTCACCAATGCCCTGGCTATCGCAGTTCTCTGTTTCTGTCCACCAGACAAAGCAGACGGCATCGCATCTTTCTTATCCTGCAGTCCGATTTTTTTGAGAATATCTTCCACTTCCCGCGGCTTTACCTTGCGATTATCAAGTCCCAGCGGAAGAACGATATTCTCCCACACATTCAGCGATGGAATCAGATTAAAATCCTGAAAGATAAATCCTATCTTCTTTCTTCGAAACTGTGCCAGTTTATCATCTTTTCGAGAATAGATATCGGTTCCATCAATCCATACTTTGCCGGAATCCGGTCTGTCAAGCCCTCCAATCAGATGCAGAAGTGTAGATTTTCCGGAGCCGGAACGTCCTACGATAGCTGTAAACTTGCCTCTCTCTATCTGTAAACTTGTATGATCCACGGCTCTCACCTGATTCTCGCCTTCTCCATAATACTTTACTAGATCTTCTACTTTTAAAATACTACTCATATCTTCAAGTCCCCTTTCCATTTCATACCCCTACTATAACATTCCTGCATTACAAAACCCTTACAACAACCATAACAGTTTTGTAAGGGTTCCGACTATTCTCCTATTATGAGCGGCAGTGTCACTTTAAATATCATACCTTTCTCAGCCTTTCTTTTGGCTGCTATTGTCCCCCCCTGTTCTTCTATGATCTTTCTGGCAAGATACAGACCGACACCCGCTCCGTCTTTTACCTGTTCCTTTGCTTTCCTTCCCCGGTAAAATCTCTGATAGATCTTATGCAGTTCCTCCGCAGGAATGCCCATTCCTTCATCTTCTACTTCAATAAGCACATTGCTTGCTAGCTCCTGCGTCCTCACTGTAATCGTTGTATGTTCCGGTGAATATTTGACTGCATTCTCAAGGATATTCGTTAATGCTTCTACCGTCCATTTTGAATCATGGTTCACAACTATATCATCATCCATCTCCACCTGAATGGAAATATCTTTTCCTCTTGCCTTCATATAAATCTGACTGACAGCCTCTGTTAGCGTTTTCTTCAGGCTTTCATGAAGCGAATGTATCTGGATCATATGTGTTTCCAGCCTTGAAAGATTTACCAGTTCATTCAAGAGCTGTTCCAGTTTGGTAAGTTCCTGTGATTCCTGCTCCAGAAACTCCCTCTGTTCTTCTCCTGTAACCCGATTTTCTGCCACCAGCTCATGACTCATCCGGAGTGATGCAAGCGGAGTCTTCAACTGATGGGAAATATCTGTAATCAGACTCTTCGTACCATTTTCTTCCTGCTCCAGACGTTCCTTCAAATCTTCGAAATATTGCCCCAGCTCCTTTACAGATTCCCACACCTTTAACCATTGTTCCGATTCTGATGTTTCTTCAGGATATGTTTGGAATTTTCCTTTTCTGAATTCCTGCAGACATTCATATAATTGCTGTAATTGTTCCTCATCACCGTATCTGCTCCAGTTTTTTCTTCGGTCCAGGTACAAGAACAGGCTACATACTATGACTCCCACTAGTAATCCAATTCCCCAGATAATCCTTATAACCACATCTGAAGATCCACTCCCTGAGTGATAACCATAAGTTTCTTCCAGCATCTGTACGACTCTTTCTATCTTCTGATCGTCCCGGTCTCTTATAAAATCTACTGTTCCTGACTTTTCCCAGATTGCAACTATTTCCCCTTCCAGTTCAGGATGTTCTGCAAGGAGCAGTGCTATCTGCGTTGCTTTCGCATTTTCCTCATACTTTGTTATCAGATACATTCCTACTGTAAAAAATACTGCAAAGATTACATATACGATAAAATACCGTTTTAATTTTTGTTTACCTTTCCGGTCCATATATATCCCAGTCCTCTCACATTCGCTATCTCTTCTGTTCCAAGTTTATTCTTCAGTCTGCTTATATTGACAGTAACCGTATTATCATCGACAAATTGACCGTCTATATCCCATACATGCTCCAGGATACTTTCTTTTGAAACAATCTGTCCTGCATTCTCCCAGAGATACAGCAACAGAGAGAATTCTTTCTTACTTAAAGTAACTGGTTCATCCCCTTTATACACCTGCATCGTTTTCATATGCACCGTAATCTCTCCGGAAGACATAATCTGTGCCTGTACCTTAGAAAGCCGTCTCATCAATGCGTTCACCTTCGACACCAAAGCCATCAGTGAAAATGGTTTGGTAATATAATCATCTGCCCCTGTATCATAACCATTTACAATATCTATTTCCTGATCCAAAGCCGTAAGATAGATAAGATATGTATCTCCACCTGCACGTACCATCCTTCCAAAATCCAGTCCTGTACCATCCGGCAATGTAATATCGCTGATAACAAGAGCATAATCTCCTTTTTGAAATGCTTCTTTTGCTTCCTTTATTGTATAAACCTGACGAACCTCATACCCTTCCCGTGAAAGTAACAGGGCAATTCCCCGATTTAGATTCAAGTCATCCTCCAGTAATAATATTTTCTGCATCAAATACTCCACCTCTATTTGTAATAACCTGTTCTTTTATCATATCAGTCCTATCTTTTGTCTACAATAAAAATAAAATTAACATACATACTTTTCCTTCATATGTTCAAGGATTTCACCGGATACTGCTTCAGAAATCGATCAATCCATTTCTGATTGCTTCTCTGTAACATCCGAAGTCTGGATAAAAGCTGTAGACAACTGCAGCTCTATGTTACTAAAGTCCTATCCATCAATACAGGAGTTATAGAATGCCGTGAAGATACCGTCAAATTCCATTTCAATAATATGTAGGCTGTCCATTGTGTGCTCCAGATAAGTCAGTGTTCCTCTATCCAAATCTATACTCGGCTTTCCTAGTGAGTTTGCTATTACATCTGGATTTGTAATTCCAAACATCTCCTTTATATCCGGCATAAGATAATCCACGATATCCGGCAGCCTTTTCTCATACGCCTGTGCCAGTTCAACTGCATGCTTCTCATAATCGGAATGTATACTGTCACAGACAAATTCAATCCCGTTTATTTCCATCTTATAGTAATCATTATTCTCATCATAGACAAACGCTGTACCCTTACTTTTTTTATTTTTTTCCAAAATCCCCATGATATATCTACACTTTCCCGGTTCTTCCGCCATACACAGTCTAAAAAACTGTAACTTAATGCTTACGTTTGTAAAAAATAACTCCTGCCAAAATCAATAAAATAATTCCAACTACAATCATAAAAATAAAATTATCACCATTTAACTTCCCTGCTATGAAAATAGAAGTCGGGCCATCCGCACCACCAATAACAGAAACGGCTGTGTTTTCTTTCTGCTTCAGTACAATGCCAATGACTGCCAATACAATTCCTAAAATTCCGGCTATGATTCCCAATCGCTTTTTCATTGCTACCACCTCAAATCATTTTTATCTGCTCAATCAAATGTAAATTGTTATGCAAGTATTTCTATGCAAATGAAGCATAGATAACCCATATTTCTGCAAACATTACCAATAAAAGTACACCATCTATCATCCAATTAAAC
>ENA-OUNS01000052-OUNS01000052.1-human-gut-metagenome-genome-assembly--contig:-NODE-52-length-73155-cov-6.596484_pt1 | contig 73155 bp, 72 predicted proteins | sample MGYA00243237_ERZ505104 | MGnify/ENA primary metagenome ERZ505104 (study PRJEB26097, sample SAMN02711295) | human gut metagenome | biome: Gut microbiome | host: Homo sapiens | place: Denmark: Copenhagen...
GAATAGTGACTGGAGTTCAGACGTGTGCTCTTCCGATCTTAGATTATTTTAGAATATTAAGTAAAAAAACAGGTTCAAAAGTTATTTATTTGCCAATGAGTTATACTGAACTAGCTGACTATCTAGCAGTTAATAGAAGTGCCTTGTCTAGAGAAATTAAAAATTTAAAAGACGACGAGCTTATAGAAACAAAGGGTAAAAAAATAAAGCTACTTTATTATATAAACTGAAATAAGGCGTTTATTTTAACATACGCCTTATTTTACTTTTTTCTAATATATTCTTTTTATTTTCTTTAATGTTGGATCATATTCATGAATACTAGAGTGAGTTACATTAAATCCTTTCTTATTATAGCCTAACTTTGTATTAGTAAGAATATAGTAAATCATATTAATGACACCACTATGAGTTACTAAAAGAGTATTGTCTTCTTTTAAAATATCATGATAATAGTAAAGTATTCTATTATAAAAATCGCTTAAACTTTCTCCTTCTGGAAACCTTTTGTAAATATCTTCTGTATTAATAAATTCACTATAGTACTCTTCAGCCATTTGTAAAGGAATACCATTAATAATACCTTTATCTTGTTCATTTAAAAGTTTTGTTATTTCCAAAGGGACATTTAATTTCGAATTAATAATCCTTGCTGTTTCTTTTGCTCTTGTTATATCACTTGACAATATTTTGTTAATAACTAACCCTTTATTAACAATATAGTTCCTAGCGTTTACACTTTCGTTTACACCTTTCTGAGTTAAATGTGTATCACTCCAACCACCGATAAATCCTTCATCTTCATGCCCATGTCTCATTAAATATATCATTTTTTCCTCCTTTATTATAAGCTAAGCTTTAATACAGTTAGTTCTTCTAATTTTTCTTCTATGTCTTTATCTAATAAACTACTTAATAAATCATATTCTTTTCTACTTAATTCTTCACCCTTAAATAGTTTATACCTTATTAGTTCATACTGTGATATAATCTTTTTTCTAGAAGACTCACTTAATAAGTTTAGTTCTTCTACTACACTCATAACAAAATTATCTAAATCATATTTGTTATCTTTGGTATTAACAAGTAAGCATTTTCCGTCTTTTACTACGTGATGGTTTACTTGAAATAAGTAAATACCAAATGGTTTATCTACTATTTCGTCTCTTAATTTGAATTCACAGTCTTTAATAAAGTTCATATAATCTTCAAAATCGTATTCAAAGTCTATAACTGTTAACTCATTACCAAAAGTTTTAACATTTTTATAGTTTTTAGGATTAAAATTTTCTTTCTTATAATATACAATTGTTGAATATGAGTAAGTATCATAGTCTACTCCATTATAGTGTCTTCTAGAACATTCAATTTCAACCGGCACCAAACCTTTATATTGGTCTAATAATTTTTTGTTTAAATATCTAAAGCTAATATAACTATCCATTTAAAACATCTCCTTCATTTTTAATATTAAATCACAATCTTTATCATTTGTAAATGGTATACCGTTAATAAAATTGATAACTTTATTACATTCTTCTAAACTAATCTTATCAATTAATTCATAACTAAAACATAGAAAAGCCTTTTTATAGTATATGCTAATATCTTGTCTATCATTATTAAATTCTTGTTTTTCATAAATAGTTTTCAATTTATTTAAAATATTTATTTTATTTTTGTAGTCAATATCGTTTATTTTGCTCGCTTTATTAAGTAATTCATTTATTTCTTTTTGAAAACCACAAAATTCTTTAGATAAGTCCATTTGAAATAATTCTTTTAAAGATTTTTCACTTCTTGAACTTATGATATTATCTATTAGTTTTGATAAATAAGTAGGTTCATATTCAATATAACTATAATTATAAAGTCTTTCATCAGGTCCATCATTATATTCTCTCCATCCCATTTCTGTTTGTTTAAATTCAGTATAATATATATTATTTTTAAAAAATCTAGTACTATTATAACTCACTTTACTCTTTTTACCACACTTATAAATACTTTCAATTTTTATTTTTTTTAACTTTTCTTCATTAATATTAATCTTATACTTTTCTACATATTCACCATTTACTAAATAATAAATTAAATAACTCATTCTTTCCCTCCATACACCTTTTTTAACTTCTTCATTGCTTCACTTGTTTTCATTTCAGTTAAATATTTAAAATATAAACCTCTAAGTTCATAAATATTAACAAAACTTTTCTTTTTTATACATAAGTGTTCGCTTTCAAACTTTAAGTAATCACTAACTTCTATTGTTTCATCACATTCCAAACACCCATACAAATTATATTCAAATTTTTTGTCATTTTCATCTAGAACTCTTACACTATATGACCTAAACATATCATCCACATAATAAAAACTGCCTAAGTACACCCAAAAATCATGATTACACTTTATATTTCTAATTAACGAATTAAAAGCATCTAACATCAATTTCTTATCACTATTAACATTAACATTACTTACTTCTTTTTCTAAATATAAATACCTTTTAACAATATCATTATTTAATAATTCATTCATTTCATTTTGCAAAGAAATAACTCTTTCTCTCTCATCTTTAAAAGTTTTAATTTTTTCTAAGGCTAACTTTCTTAATTCTTCATTCATTATTTTTCTCCTTATGTGTATTTTTTACACTTATATTTTTTTTATAAAAATGTACTTATAATACATTCTTACTTTTCTTTTTATTAAATTTATATAACTTAGCTGGTTTCTTTCCTTCAAATATTATGTACTTATTAGTATCTTCTATTATTCCTAAACTAAGAAGTTTTTTCCTAAAATTACGTCTATCAAAAGTTTTATTTAGTATTCCTTCATAAGTCTTTTGTATTTCAGGAATAGTTACTCCTTTCGGAAACAAACTTTTTAATATATCAGTTGTTACAATTAACTCTTTTAAAGTATCAATTCCTTTTAATAAAATATTATTATGATCACCCGCCAGAGTTTTTACTTTATCTATTGCTACCCACTCAGAATTATCAGTTTTAAGAGTTTTCTTTAATACCTGAACTTTATTTGCATCTATTAACCCAACATAAGTTAAGGCTATCATTCTTCTAACAGGACTTCTATCAATTTCATCAAACACCCCCGAAAAATAAACATTTACATCAGTTAAACCACTTTTTTCAAATATCTCTCTTTTAACTGCATATTCTAACTTTTCATTGTTATAAAGTGCTCCTCCTACTAAACTCCACATTCCTTTAAATGGTTCATTAGTTCTTTTTACAAGTAACACCTTTACTACACCCTTATCAATAGTAAAAATACTAGCAATAACATGTATACCAATATTTTTATATAAAGGATTTGTTAACTGCATTCATTTCACCTCACTCACACTATAATTATATGTGTATTTTTTACACTTGTCAAGTATATTTTCAAAGAAAATTAATTATTTACTTTTAGTAAATGATATGTTATAATTTGTACATGGACAGGTTGCTGGAGCATGGATTTGCCTGGTTTATTTTAAACGGAAGGCTCGCATGGAGGTAGCTCGTTCCTTTTTTTATTTTACTTTCACAATTATATGCTTAAAATGATACTTTTTAGTTGTTTACTTTTAGTAAATGATATGCTATAATTCATTCATGAACAAGGTGCTGGAGCATAGATATACCTGGTTTATTTTAAACGGAAGGCTCGTATGGAGGTTCTTGTTCATAATATGGTCTTTAATTAACTAAGTAGTTTGAAAATATTCTTTTAAACTTACTTGGTTAATTTTTTTAATATCTAAAATATCATATAAATATTTTTTACCATTCGCATCGTTTCTTACTAAAAGTGAACAACTATAAGTAGTTTCTTTGTCATTATCAACAATAGAAAACTTAGCTCCATACTTATAGAAACCGTATTTTGCATCGATTTTATGTTTTTCCTTTTTCTTGTTAATAAAGTTTTTATTATTAGCATTCATAAACAGTTCCTTAATATAATTAGCAAGAATACATTTGACATATTTCATGTCTGTTTTTGACCATCTTGTATAACATGAATATATATACTCATTTGCAGTTTTGTCGTCTATTAATATTGTATTAGAAGTTAATATATTTTTATACGATATCCCTTTTTGTTCTTTTATGTGCGCTTTTGCTCTTTTCTGTGCCTCTTTTACTTCCAAATTTCTATACTCCTCTTCTTCTATTCTAAGCCTGTTAAACGTTCCATCATCATTAAAAACAGCGGTTGCTTCTTCCATTAAATATGGATTATAATCAGTAATATATGTAATTATAAAATTTTCTATCATTTTTGTACCTCCTGAAACCATTATATAATATGTATATTTGTTTGTCAATATTTTGTTTGTTAAAAAAAGAAACCTATTTAAGATTTCTATTTATATGATATAGGTATTGTATAGCAAGTCCACTATTTAAACCAAAATTATTTTTCATATAATCTTTAATATTTTTAACATTATCAATATTTAAATTTGATTTAACATACTTTTTAACCCACGTATCAATTGGAAAAGTATCAAATCTAGCATAACCAAACATCAAAATACAACTAGCCACTTTAAGACCAATTCCTTTTATTTCCATAAGTTTTTTTATTGCATCTTCTGTATCTAACATATCTACTTCTTCAAGATAAAAAGGATTCTCTTTTAAAACACAAATAGCATCATAAACATATTTATCTCTAAAACCTAAATTAAACTCCTTCAAATCATCTAAACTAAGTTTAATAAACTCACTCATCTTAGGAAACAAATAATATTCTTTTCCACCAAAAAGTACTTTTTCCCCATATCTTTCACTTATCTTACTAATCGCACCACTTATTCTTTTAACATTATTATTTTGACTAATAATATAACTAATTAACATCTCAAACTTATCTTGTTTTAATACTTTATACCCATTACATAAAGAAATTTTATCTTTAAAAAGTTCATTTTTCATAAGTTCATCATTAAGTACTTTATAATCTCTTCCATAATCTAAATAGTATTTAATAACCATCTCTAAATTATCCATCTTATTAGAATCCACTATCAAATAATTACCATCTTCCTTAATATTAACTACCCTATCAGATAAAATACAAGTAAAAGATTTATCACTCTCTAAAGTAATCCTAAAAGCCTGTCCACTCATTAAAGTATCATATAAATTAATATCATTCTTCTCTATCTTCATATATACCTAACTTCCTATAATAATCTAAATAAACCCCATTCTTTTCATACAAAAGTAAACTACTCATTGTAAACTTTTGATAAACTTCATAATTCATATTATCAACATATTCATTACTCACATCACTTTTAAAACTTTTATATTCACCAGTTATAGAATTATAACTTCCGTTTTCATTAATAAAACTTCTATCACTTAACATCACAAGTCCTTCAGAGTCACTTAATGCATCTCTTCCCATCATAAGTCTTGAATCATACTCTATTCCAAACAAATTATACACTGTAGGTAAAACATCAATACTACTAACATATTTACTAACTTTAACATTTTCTTTCATTTCACTATTATAAATTATTAAACTAGTATGAAACATTTCAAACTTATCACTTCTATCTGTATCACTTATTTCATTTAATTCACTAGTTTTAAGTCCATAAGGATAATGGTCGGGACTAATTACTATAACAGTATCATCAAGTTTTTTATTATCCTCTAAATAAATAAGAAGTTTTTCTAAGGCACGATCTAACTCAATATTTGCTGCTAAATAAGCCTTAATATGTTCTGAATAAGATAAATCTTTAACTAACTCCCTATTTTTATAAGACATAGAATTACCAGTAAAAGTGTAATTTAAATGTCCACTAACTGTCATATAATATGTCATAAATTTATCACTATCTATATAATCATTTATAGTAGCATCTATCATTTCAATATCACTTTCTGGCCAAACTTTACAGTTCATTAATTTTTCTAGTCCATTACCACATCCAACATACTTATCAAATCCCAAATTTGGATGAGACTCATCCCTACTATAATAAGTATATGTGTGATCATGATAAGCATTTACTGGACTATACCCTTCTCTTTTAAAAACATTTCCAAGTCCAAAAGGCATATAAATATTACTACTTCTATAAAAAGACCAAACACCTTCTTTAGGGATTAAACTATTCATAACCATATATTCTCCATCACTAGTACTAACAGAAAATAAAGGTTGATAATAATTTTCAAAAACAAATCCATTATTAACAAGTTTATACAAAGTTGGAGTAAGTTCTTTATTAACTGCTATCTTATCAAATCCTTCAGCAGTAATATATATCAAATTTTTACCCTTAAATATTCCAGTATACTCATTTTGTTTAGTAGGCATCACACTTTCAAAGTATTCATGCATAGATTTAACCATGTCATCTTTTTCTTCACTAATAAGTTTATCAAAATCTATATCAAGTACATTATATTTTACTTCTTCTATATCATCATTTTTATTAGATTCACTAGGTTTAACATTATATAATTTTTCTTCAAAACCAAACAAATACCTCTCTAAATCCAAACACTCCATAGAAAGAAGTCCTACTTTATTAATAGTAATCATCGGAGCATGTGTTTTTGTATACACATTTTTTAACGAATACATTCCCTTATCATTAAACATTACTATAACAATAGACACTATAATAAATACAACTAATGAAATACTTTCTATTACCAAACTTTTTTTACCTTTATTAAAACTAAATATCTTCTTACCAAAAATCAAAAATAATATGAAAGGCATCAATAAAAGAATAATACTAAGTACATTATCACTCACCATTTTAACAATTGCATTAAAAAACTCTCCAAACACTTGCTCAGTTCCCTCTTTAACACTATAAACAGAAAATATAGAATCATAAAACAAATAATAAACATATTGACTAATAAAAATAAATGTTAAAAAGAAACTTGTTATTATAGATAATCCCCTATTAACTTTTTCATTAAATAAACTACATAATATAGTATTAATCATAATAAAAGGAATACTAAATAAAATAATAGTTAATGAGTTAATACTAAAAACATTATTTAAAACAAATACTTTATATACTAATTCTAAATAAATAATTAAAAAACTAAAATAAATAACCAAAGGTAACTTTTTCTTCATTCTATCTCCTTAAAACATACCTACATTCTTCATCAACTAAATCAAATGAATAATCATCATCATTCTTACTTAAACCATCAACTAAATATATACTCTTATTTCTATTATATTTAAATAAAACCTTGAGAATATCCTTATCTAACAACATATAATTAATTCTATGAAATAAAACATATTGTAGTTCTAAAGCACTTATTTTATTAAAAAAACCTTCCTTAAACTTATAAATACTAACCTTATCAGTAGCAAATTCATACTTTAAATAATAAGTAATATTTTTACTACTAATACTAAAAACAGCAAGATATTTATTAATAACCATCTTAAACTCCTCACTTGTTTTAATTACATTATTAAACGTTTCCTTATTTAAATAAGCGCTTCTATAAGAAAACAATACATGACTAACACTATACATAAAATTTCTCCCATACCGAATTAATTATATCACATTTTTTTATAATTTTGTACTATTACAAACTCTTTTATGATATAATACTTTATATGAAAGAGGTGGATTTATGAGTTTAGTAGTTTACAACACTATTACTAGAAGAAAAGAAGAATTTAAAAGTATTCATGAAGGGCTAGTTGGAATGTATGTATGTGGGCCTACTGTATATGGTTATCCACATTTAGGACATGCTAAAAGTTATGTTAGTTTTGATATTATTTATAGATATTTAATGCATTTAGGATATAAAGTTAAGTATGTACAAAATATAACAGATGTAGGACATTTAGTAGGAGATGCTGAAAGTGGAGAAGATAAAATTGAGAGAATTGCAAAACTTGAGAGTATTGATCCAGTTGAAATTGCATACAAGTTTGAGAATATTTACTTTGAAGATATGAGAAAGTTAAATGTTTTAAAGCCTAGCATAAGTTGTAGAGCTACTGGACATATTATTGAGATTATAGAAGACGTGCAAACACTTATTGATAAAGGATATGCTTATGCGACTAAAGAAGGAAATGTGTACTACAGAATAAACAAGTTTACTAAGTATGGAAGTTTATCTAATAGAACACTTGATAATACTTTAAGTGGTGAGAGAATTGAAGTTGCAACTGACAAAGAAAATCCTGCTGACTTTGCACTTTGGAAAAAAGCTGAAAATGGGCACATTATGAAGTGGCCTAGTCCATGGGGAGAAGGTTATCCTGGATGGCATATTGAATGTTCAGTAATGAGTAGAAAATATTTAGGAGATACTTTTGATATTCATGGAGGAGGAATGGACAACATATTTCCTCATCACGAGTGTGAAATCGCGCAGAGTGAAGCATTAACTGGAAAAACTTTTGTTAACTACTTTATACACAATAATTTAGTAACAGTAAACGGGCAAAAGATGGGAAAGAGTTTAGGAAACTTTATAACTCTTGATGACTTGTTTAAAAAATATAATCCAATGGTAGTACGTTTCTATATACTACAAAACCATTATAGAAAACCAACAGATTTTAACGATGAACAACTACTTGATACTGAAAAACAATTTAAGAAAGTTAGTGAAACTGTTAATAATTTAAGAAATGCTATTAAAGATGTTGATAAATATGTAACGGATGATGAAACTGTTAGCAGCCTAAAAAAGAAGTTTACTGAAGCAATGGATGACGATTTTAACACAGGACTTGCAATCACTTATTTGTATGAGATAATTAAGCTTGCAAATACTGAACTTCAAACAAGTAAGAATATTGATAAACTAATAAGTTATAATAACTTTATTAGTGAGTATGCAGAAGATATTCTAGGTCTATCTTTTACAGAGACAAGTTCTAATAAGGAAGCAGAATTAATTAACATTATACAAAGTATTAGAAATAAGTATAGAGAAGAAAAAAATTATGCTGAATCTGACAAGATTAGAGATGAATTAAAGGAAATTGGTATTACTTTAAATGATAGAAGATAAAGAAAAAGCCTAACAAATTGTTGTTAGGTCTTTTTTTTATTTAAAATATTTATTAAATTCATTCATTTGTATTACTTCACCATATTTATTAAGCATTTTTACAAATTTGCTTACCTTTTCATTAAGAATTTGTTCATTTATTACAAAAACTAATTTTATATTGCGTTCTTCTAATTCTATTGCGTTCAACATCCACATTTTTATAACAGTTATATATGTTGAAATATTTGAATCGTTAAAATTTATTATTTTATAATATTTTCCATCAATTTTTAAATCGACATTTATTTTTTCACCAAAATTGCCAATCAAACCATTTTTAGAGCGAATTAATTCATAAGAAATATTTTTTCCTTTCAATAATTCTTCAAAAAACTCTACACTGTCATTTTTAGTGATTCTTTTTTGTTTATCAATATCATAATATAAATAATTGGATTTTAATTTTGATAAAAATTCTTCACAGCTTGATTCTATCACTACTTCGGAAATTACAAATGCAAATTGATTAATATAAAATTGTGACATTTTGTCTAATAACATTTCATCATTTATATTTATTTTTTCAATTGTTGAAATATCATATGTAAATTCATTTTTTACCGATTTTAAATAAGCTTTCATAAATTCAATATCAAGTTCATCATCAAATTCTTTTAACCTTCGCGTATTTTTTATAATTTTGGTTTCTAAGAATTCATCTGAAGGAGAATGTAACATAACTGCAACATTCATTTTCTCACCACGTTCAACACTAGGGACATACTCCATTATTGCATATTTAACTTTTCTTTTCATATTAATCACCTTTTTCAATTCCTAATAATTTACATACTTTATCAACTCTTTTAAATCTGTTTAACAAAAATAATTTTACACTTTCTTTTTCTTCAACGGTTATTTTCCAATCGTTTGGTATTTTACTTAAAATATAATCTAAATTTTCTGAACTAATATTTTTTATTTCATTAACATATTCATTTATAGTAGATACATAATTTCTATCATTTAAACAAAGTAATAAATTGTCAAAAGTAATTTTATTCATTTTGCTTAAATCAAAATCTTCATTTGCCAATTCCTTTAAATTTTTAGCATTCCATAAAGCTTCTTTAATAAAAACATGTGAATGGTCTATCATAACTAATGTCTTATTTTTTAAATTGATTAATAAATTTCCCTCATTTCTATCATTATTCCCAATAATTACATCAAAAATAAGTATTTTTATGGGATCATATTTATTATCGATTTTTGTTAAAATTTGATAATCTGGCAATTTAGTTGACTTTTCAAGCCACTCACTACAAAATACAGTTCCAGAGATCATATCTATATCCGTCAAAATATTTTTAAACTGAAAGATATTTGGTACATTTATTAATTCATAATTTGGTACTGGAAGCTTTAACAATTTTGCCAATTCTGCACATATATACTCATTAATTAACACTTTTGTGCCATCAGGATTGCCTGGAAATTTAGCAATATAGCTTTTGCCATTTGAACATTTCACAAGATATGGGTTTGTAACACCCAAAGGGATCTTTCTTTTTACATCTACTATTTCTAGATCGTTCAATATCATCACCACCTATAGCAACATGATATGAACATAATAATTATATCATGTCGAATATTTTAAAACTTAAAACAAATTAAATATTCATCTATTTTACACACAATTTTACAATTTGCTTATCTCAATAGATTCTCAATTATAATAATTTAATGAATATAAATACCACTTTTAATTTACAGTCATTTTTATTTAAAAATCTTTCATATATTTTATTAAAAATTCTTATAAAGGGCTTAAATCAATCAATATCAAGGTAATTCAAAATAATCAGCATATTTAAAATCAATACTTTGTCCCATCTTAGTTTTTTTCCAGCCCATAAAATCATGAGACCAATTTGTTAATTCAGTAGCAGTTTTATTTTTTAAAGTCTTTTTAACTTTTTTTAGAACTTTAAGTTCTTCCTCATTAAATACATTAATATTAGGTTCCATTGCATTTTCAAAAATAATAAAATCATCTTTATAACTTGTATAAGTTTTAATTATATTATTTTTAATCATGTTATCAATAAATTCGGTTCTTTTATCAACTATTGGACCAAAAATCGCATGTGCATAATTTAAATTAGTAATGGGTCTATTATTAGTTTTATATGATAAAAAATCAACAGCAAACAAGTTCTTCATTAATTGAGTTATATTAAGACCATTATTTTTTAGTAAATATGAAATTGCATTTTCAGTTTTCAAGTTTTCTTGATATCCTATCAAAGAACAAATTTTATTATATGTTTTCTCTTCCATACTTTGTTTATTCATATTAAGAATTTTAACAAACTCAAGTTTATTATTCTCAATTTTTTTATACACTTGAAGATATTGAACTTGAGGTAGACTCTCAACATTTTCATATCTTACAATGGTTTTTTTGCCCCAACCTAAAGCCTTGGCAAATAATTCTTGTGATAAATGATAACTCTCTCTTATATCTTTAAATTTTTTGAAACTTAATCCAAACAGATTAAGATATGCATCATATCCTGCTTGTAAATGTTCATCCATTTTACCATCATCAATTTGATTATTACAAATTGGACAAAATGGTAATGTTTCATGAACACTTACTTTTTCTCCTCTTATAGTATATTCACTATTTTCTTCCTTTAAAATTGGTACAATGTATTCATCACAATACCAACAATGCATTTTCTTATTCATAAATACCCTCCCCTTAGTAACTTTCATGAAATGATAAACACAAAAGTCCTTTTCTATTAATAGTTAACTTAATATACACGTCTTTACCATTAATTTTCTTAATAAATTTGTACATTTCAGAATTATAATCTCTCCATCTATCATGATCCATTTCAATATCTAATAACTCAGAAGGAGTTAACTCTAAAACATAATTCCACAGTTGTTTTTCATTTAATATTCCTATTTCATATAGTGCTTGTCTTGCTGATATTTCTTTACCATTAATTTTTAACCTTCTATACCATGCAAATTCTTTTTTATTTTCATGAATTAATTTCTTAGATATAATCAAGAAAGCATTAACAGCAAATTCATCTAATTTACTTAAATTTTTCATATCAACCTCCCCTGATAATTAAATTATACCATGTATATTTTTGAGTGTCAATTGTCTCCAAATATTTTTTATGTTTTTTTTGCAAGTAACATAAAAAAAGAAATCTAATAAACAATAGACTTCTCACATTACTAAAATTCTGAATTACTAATACTAAAGAATTTATCAAAGAAACCAATTAGTTTTTCAATAACACTTTCTTTCTTCTTTGTTCTTTTTTTATCTGCTTCAAACCTACTCATTGCTGGTAATATAGATGATAGTTCTGTACCATTAGTTTCTACTCTTCCGTTTTCAAAACTTCTCTTTACAAACACATAAGTCTTCTCTTTATCCAAGTTCTCTTCTGAAATTATTTTGTCTAGTTCTTCTTTCTTTTTACTATTCATAAAAGAATTAAAGTCATTATATACATTACTATCCTTATTCAAACTTCTAATAAACTCATCAATTAAGTCAACCTTATTTCTTAAGTCAGGACTGGACATAACCATTCTATTAATAGTAATCAATAACTCTTTATTTTCCATATTACCATCATGATACTCTTTAATTAAATTTAAAATATAGTCAACATTAACTTCTATTTGTTTAACTAATTCCATTTCAAAGACTATATCATTACTAACATCAAGTTTATCTGCTTTCATTCTCTGTTTATACTGACTATTTAGTTCAATATATGTACTTCTATAATTTTGTTCATCTCTAGCATCTAATATATCATCATTACTAAACTTATCAAAAGTAGAAAGAATATTTCTTGCTTTTAATATTTGTCCAAATAACTTGATAAACTCAATTTGTTTACTCTCTCCAACTATTAGTTCACCTGGATTAAACTTACTTTTAAGTTCATTAACTAAAGTTATATAACCTACAAAACTGTGTTTACCATCATCATAACCATTTAAATAGTCTTCGTATGGTTTTAATAATACAATACTAGAAGCATCAGCATCTCCAAATAAACCTAATGCGTCATTAAGTTCCTTTTCCAAATCTCTAAAACATACTATATTACCAAATGTTTTAACAGAATTAAGTATTCTATTAGTTCTAGAGAATGCTTGAATAAGTCCATGATAATTAAGATTTTTATCAACCCATAAAGTATTTAATGTCTTAGCGTCAAAACCAGTTAAAAGCATATTAGCAACAATTAAAATATCTATTTCTCTATTCTTCATTCTAAGAGAAACATCTTTATAATAATTTTGGAATTTTTCATTAGATGTATCATAAGTAGTTCCAAACATTTTGTTATAGTCTTTAATAGCATAGTCTAAATAATCTCTATCACTTTTACTTAGATTTTCTGCAGACTCAGAGTTTTCATCATCAAAGCAAGTAATAACTTCATCATTAACACCATAACTATATATTAAAGCGACTTTCAAATTGTTAGGTATATTTTTAAAACATTCATAGTACTTTTTAGCAGCTTCAATTGAAGAAGTAGCAAATATTGAATTAAATCCATTTACATAATACTTTTTCTTAACTTCAACAGCATTATTATCTTTAGCAACTTCCTTAACATTATCTAAAGTACTAAATAAATAAGTTTCATTATTTTTAGTTTTTCTAGCAAAGTTATTGATAATATACTCAGTTATTTTTTCTATTCTAACTGGATTATTAAACACTCTATTTTTATCAATTTTAAAAGCCATTTCATCTTCTATATCACTTTTTCTACCAATATTTTCTACAAATTCATATCTAAAAGGTAATACATTCTTATCATTTATAGCATTTACAATAGTATAAGTATGTAGTTTTTCTCCAAATACTTGCTCAGTTGTTAAGACTATACTTTTTCTAGTTATAGCGTTTTCTTTAAATATAGGAGTGCCAGTAAAGCCAAATATATAATAATACTTAAACTTAGATATAATAGCTTTGTGCATATCTCCAAATTGACTTCTATGACATTCATCAAATATAAATACTACTTGTTTATCAAATGCATTATGTTTAGGAAATTTCTTTATATAATTAGTTAACTTTTGTATAGTAGTTATTATTATTTTAGAATCATTATCAGCTAGTTGAGACTCTAGTATTTTAGTATTAGAGTTACTATTAGCACATCCTTCTTTAAATTTATCATACTCTTTCATTGTTTGATAGTCTAAGTCTTTTCTATCAACAACAAATACTACTTTATCAATAAAACTTAACTTACTAGCAAGTTGGCTTGTTTTAAAACTTGTAAGTGTTTTTCCACTTCCTGTAGTATGCCAAATATATCCACCTGATTTAATACTTCCATACAATTTATAATTATGAGATATTTCTATTTTATTAATAATCTTTTCAGTAGCAACTATTTGATATGGTCTCATAACTAAAAGAGTAGCATCAGTTGAAAATACACAGTACTTACAAAGTACATTTAAGATAGTATGTTTTGCTAAGAAGGTTTTAGCAAAATCTATTAAATCTATAATTGAGTTATTATTTTGGTCTGACCAATAAGAAGTAAATTCAAATGTATTAGAAGTTTTCTTAGTACCTGTTTTTAAGTGTAAATCTCTTGTAGTATTAGAATAATACTTAGTATATGTTCCATTACTTATAATAAATATTTGAATATATTCATATAAACCACTTCCAGCCCAGAATGAGTCTCTTTGATATCTATCTATTTGATTAAATGCTTCTCTTAAGTCTATTCCTCTTCTTTTAAGTTCAATATGTACTAAAGGTAAACCATTTACTAGTATAGTTACATCATACCTATTTTCATGATTACCCTCATTATTTTCATACTGATTAATTACTTGTAAACAATTATTATGTATATTATCTTTATCTATTAAATAAACATTAATTAACTCTCCATTATCTAGTCTTAAAGGTTGTTTATAATCTTCTTGAATTAACTTAGTTTTCTCAAGTATATGATTATTCTTATTAGCTATTACATTATTAAATAAATTATTCCACTCATTATCACTAAACACATGATTATTAAGTTTACCAAGTTTATCTCTTAGATTACTAATTAATTCACTTTCACTATTAAAAGTTAAATACTCATACCCTTGTTCCATTAATGTTTTAATTAATTCTTTTTCTAAAGCATCTTCACTTTGATAAGTTGTGCTTTTCTTTTCTAAACCCTTATACTCAGTAACTACTGTATAGTTATCACTTTCACTTATTATATTAACCATTAATCATCCACTCCTTTGCTTTTTCCATTAAATCATTCCAAATTTCTGTGTATTCTTTATCGATATTTAACATTTCGGAATTTATTTGCAAAATTTCATTATTAATTAAAGAAATGCATTCTTCAAAATTACTATTATTTAAAAACTCATCTATTCCATCTTTGTAAATAAAAATATTTGATAATTTTGTAATTATATTAACGCCACTTATTTCATAAAATATATTTTTAATTTTCAATATTTTGTTTTTATTTTTTTTAGTGTTAAAAATATAATTTATAAGCTTAATTGATGTACTATAATTAAAATCATTAAGTTTTCTTTTAATTTTACTTGTAAAATCTTTTAAAATCATTTTTTTACCATCGAATTCTTGGTTTAATCCACCGGCAAAATCTTCCTTTAAATCATTTAGAAATAAGTAATAAGAAAACGCTTTATTTACCACTTCATCTGTTAAGTTATTTTTTTCAATACAGTAATCATTATAACTAGAAAATAATGCTACAAAGCAACCTGTAATAATACTTATACAAAAAGAAATTACCAATTCATTAACAGCGAAAATTTGATTAAACAATACTGAAGAAAATATAATAATTAAATACACCATTGTCCAAATATTATTTACTATTTTTTTCATTCTTTCTCCGTCATTTCATTATTTACTTGCATTTTTTCATAATAGCAAGCTATAGTTACCAACATTTTTATTTCGTCACATGTCATTTCGTATGGCTTTATTATCACCCAATCTCCAGCAAATCCTTTTGAAAATTTTTCAACCATTTTCCTAGCGGAATTTTTGATTTGTTCATCTCGTTCCTCACAAAGATTAGAATATATTTTTTCTAGTTGATGATGATATTCTCCGTTATTGTATGGTCTACAATAAATAAAACTATTTACTAAAGTATTTAAATTACTAAATTTTCTCTTTTCAGTAAGTGAACACATCTCATCAATTTTATTTTCTATATCTTTCTTATACTTTTGAACTACATGCTTATTTTCTTCACATGTATTTTGACATAAATAATAACACTTTAAGTTTTTTAAATCAAATGAGTCTTGATGAGATTTATCTAAAATTTCTATCATATTTGATAATTTATCTTCAAAAGATAATAACCTGTTTATTTGATGTTTCTTACTAGTAATTTTATTATATTTATCTTTATAATAATTTACATATTCTTCTAATTTATTATAATTAAATAAAACATAATCCTTTAATTTTTTAAATTTAAAGTTAATAGATATTATTCCTCTTATATTGCTATAAATAGTCAAATTAATACATTTTTCATCATCTAAAGTTATATATGGGCAATAAAAAACTTCTTCTTCTAATTTATTACCGTATGCACCATTGGTTTGAAATGGATGAGCAAATGAAGTGGATCTTAAAAAATTAAAAAATTCCTTATCATATGAAAATTTAATTTTATTATAACTACCAGTACCATTTTTATAAAAAACCTTTAAATTCTTAAAATACATTAATTTTTCTTCTAAGTTAATTTTATCATTTATATTATTTTTAATATCTTCGCCTAAGATATGCACTCCAGAAATAATATTGCAAGAATGTAACATAAATAGATAAAACCAGTTAGTGTCTTTAGAAAATCTTAAATTCTTATTAAGGAATTTTACAGACTCCTCTAATCTATCTAACAGAGTAGAATAAATATACATTTTCTCACAGTTACGGTTTTCCAAAAGCACATTATCTTCTGTTAAAACATTTGTTAAATCAATACGCAAATCTTCATTGAATTTAATCATTGATAATCAACTCCTCAAAACTTAAAAGTTTATTTCTATAATATTCATATTGTTTGTGTCTTTCTGCAATTTCAGCTGGTAAACCTTCTGAAATGTCATTAACTAATTTATCAAATTTATCAAGTATGTTAACTATTCTTCCTTGTTCATCTAAGGAAGGTATTTTTATTTCCAAATTAGAAACAACTTTAAAATTAATTGCTGGCATTGTAGAACCAGACCCACCATTATTTAAATTATTATATATCTTCTTTTGGGAAAGATAATACCAAACAAATTTTACACTAACCTCATTTGTTAAAAGATTGATTTTAAACATGTTATTCGCAATAGCTCCAAACTTGTTAATAAAAACTTTTCCAGCAGCATTTGCTCCATATCTTATCATAACCATTTCTTCATTTTCTTTTTTTAAATACTTCTCTGCTGGTTTAACAATATACCTTGGTGGTTCATCTTCTTTAACAAAATCCACAATTCTTAGAAATGGTACCATTCCTTCTTCACAATTTAACTTCTGTTCCTTTGGATCAACCTGTATTCCTTGTGAAAATGTCGCAAGCTCCCCTAATCTCTTGCTTCTGTAATTTTCAGAATTTAATAATTTCTCACGCCAAAACTCATACTGACTCTCCCTTGCCTCTAACTCTGCCTCTAACTCTGCCTCTAACTCTGCCTCTAACTCTCCAAACTTATTAAGTATTCTTACTATTTCTTTTTGTACCTCTAATGGTGGTACTGGAATTTTTAATTTTAAAAATTTATCTTTAGACAAATTATATCTTGTAACTCCAAAAGAACAACTTATAATTTCATTTCTGAACTTTGTGCATCTTAAGTAGTGCTTCAAAAAATTTGCGTCAAATCTTTTATAATAACTATCATTAAGTCTAAAACCAAAACAAAAACTATTTAAATAGATTTTTTCATCTGGTATTTGTGTTACAACAGAAATCATTCCACTATCTTCAAGATTTTCAGAAGAACCAGCTACTAGTATATCTTTATACTTTATATAATTTTGATTTTCATTTTCATTAATTAAAACGAAATCATTAGTTTTTAGTTTTATGGCTGGATTATTATATATATTGGTATACGATATAAATCTGCTGTTTCCCATTTCAAAATCTTTTTTTGTTTTTCCTGATAAACCTGTATAATGTTTTCCTATATTTTTTAGGCAACAATACTCCACTCCATTAGGACACAATTCTTTTATTAACTTCTCTATCTTACTCATTATTTTTAGACTCCAATTCTTCTATAATTTGGTCTAACTCTTTTCTGACTTTATCTTGTTTTTCTACTATTTCTTTTATCTTTTTATTTAACTCTACTATATCTATTTCTTCTTCATCAGAGGTAACTTTTAAATATGAGTTAACTGACAAGTTATAACTATTGTTACTTATTTCTTCATATGTTACTAGTACTGATTTGTTTTCTTCATTAGTTCTATTTTTAATAAGTGTTAGTATGTTTTCTATGTTTTCATCAGATAGTTTATTCTTATTACTTCCTCTTACAAATTCATTAGAAGCATCTATAAATAAAATGTTATTATCTTGTTTATTCTTTTTAAGCACTATTATACAAGTTGCTATTGAAGTACCAAAGAATAAGTCACTAGGTAGTTGTATAACTGTATCTACAAAGTTGTTATCAACTAAATATTTTCTTATTTTTTCTTCTGCTCCACCTCTATAAAGTACTCCTGGGAATTCAACTATTGCTGCTGTACCTTTAGAACTTAAATAAGATAGCATATGCATAGTAAATGCAAGGTCTGCTTTAGACTCTGGAGCAAGTATTCCTGCTGGGGCAAATCTAGGGTCATTTATAAGAAGTGGGTTTGATTTACCAGCCCATTTAATTGAATAAGGTGGATTTGATACTATTGCATCAAATGGTTCCTCTTCTTCATGTGCTGGATGAAGTAATGTGTCTCCTAATTCTATACTGAATTTATTATAGTTTATATCATGTAAAAACATATTTATTCTACAAAGGTTATATGTTGTTATATTTATTTCTTGTCCAAAAAAACCTTGTTTTATATTGTCTTTACCAAGTACTTTAGCAAATTTTAGAAGTAGTGACCCTGAACCACATGCTGGGTCATATACTTTATTTATTTCAGTTTTACCCATTACAGTTATTTTAGCAAGTAGTTCTCCTACTTCTTGAGGAGTAAAAAATTCTCCACCTGATTTACCAGCATTTGAAGCATACATAGTCATCAAAAATTCGTAAGCATCTCCAAATGTATCTATTGTGTTATCTTTATAGTCTCCTAGTTTTAAATCTCCTATTGCATTCAACATTTTAATAATTTTAGTGTTTCTATCATCAACATTATTACCAAGTTTATTACTATTAAAATCTAAGTCATCAAATAAGCCTTTCATATCATCTTCAGAAGCTGTACCTTTTGCCGAATTTTCTATGTTATCAAGTATTTTACCTAATGTAATATTTAAGTCTTTATCTTGACTTGCTCTTTTCCTTAAGTTACAGAATAGTTCACTAGGTAATATATAAAAGCCTTTATCTGCTAGAGTATCTTCTCTACCATATTCTGCTTCTTCATCACTTAGTTTTGTATAGTCAAAATCATGGTTACCTGCTTTTCTTTCTTCTTCATTTAAATAACTAGTTAAATTTTCAGATATAAATCTATAGAATAATAAACCTAAAACATATTGTTTAAAATCCCATCCATCTACAGACCCACGCAAGTCATCTGCCATCTTCCATATTGTTTTATGCAACTCATTTCTTTCCAATTCTTTTTGATTATTCATTTATATCTCCCCATTTAACTCACAAAAAAGACAAAGATTTTCACAGCTTTGCCTATTAACTCCAAAAAAGGGTACACAAAAACTAGATATATTTATATATTTAAATACCCCCCCCCATGTATTTTATTTAGTACGTTTTTCTTATTCATTTTAATCATTCCTTCCTTATTTTTTATTTACTTTTAGCGACTGTCTAATTAATGGAATAACATTATCTATTTCCTCTTCTTTTGTTATCTCCACTCTATAGTCTCCATTACCCCAATGTCCAATACTAGAAATATCTTTGGTTATATTTAAAGGATCGTTCAAAGTCCCTTTTTTCATATTAATATCTACTCTAATTTTGCTTTGAGTGAATTCTATATCAACTATATTTCTTCTTCCCTTGAATGCAATATAATATTTTTTCACATCTACATCAATGTCATCAAGTTCTAATATTTTATTTTTCAAATTTTCATAAATCGCTTTAATTTCTTCAGATAAGTTACATAAATGATCTTCTTCAGTATATACTTTAATTTCTTTATTAACATCTTTTTGAGCGGGTTTATCATTAATTTCATCTATCTTAACATTACTTGTCTTTTTTATAAATTCTATGTCAACTATATTTTCTTCATATCTAGTGACTTTAACTAAGTCAACAGGTATATTTTTAAAATCAGTAGCATTCAACTGATAGTCAGTATAAGTTGGCGAAACGAATATTATTCTAGACTGACTCCAGTCAATATCAGATAATTTATAATTTAAATTATATACTTCATTAAATTTAAGCACAAAATCGGCTTTTCTTTCTAACAATAATTTTAAATAAGTATAGCCCTGATCTACTAAACTATGATTTTTAACATTTTTATACTCAATAATTCTGAATGCCTTAGTTTCTTCATCAAATGCCAAAGAATCTATTCTATAATTTCCAACTATAAATTCAGTTTTTACAAATTTGTATCCTAAAATTTTATTTAGATTTTCTTCAAAGTATGTTTGTAATTCTTTTTCATTTTTAAAATCTTTTTGTCTTAATTTTCTATTATCTTTAATAATCATTTTAACTTACCTCACATATATAATTATCTATTAAACATCATCATCTTTATAATATTGTCCGTCACTTAACTTTCCACTATAAGTTGATTTCTTTTTAAAACTCCAAGGTGCAAATCTTCCTTCTCTTACTAGGTCTTTTTGCCATTCTTCTAGGTAATACTTGTCCATTTCTTCTTCAGAATAAGGAGATATGTTTTTCTTTTTAGGCTTTTCTTCTTTTGGTTCTTGCTTGTTTTTATATGAGTCTCTAAAAATATAACAGAATATTAAGAAACCTATAAAAATAATAGCAGTCATAAATATAAACCACCTTCTCTTGTCTAATATTATACTATACTTTTCTTAAAAATCCTATAGTTAATTCAAAAAAGTCTCTAAGAAAAGAGACTTCTAGTTACTTTTTGAACTTGCATCTAGGGTAATTAGAACAGCCTATGAAACTACCATACTTGCTTTGTCTGTTAACAAGTTCTCCGCCGCAAAGTGGGCATTTATTAATTAGGTCATTAACTGTTACTTTTTTTATTTCTTTTACGCTTTTAACATGCATTCTAGAATTAGTGTAGCCTTTAATATTTCTACTAACTAAAATGTTATACACTTCTATATAATTTGAAAGTAATTCGTTTGTATAACTTTTAATATATTTAACGAGCATATAAATTCTAACTACAAACTTTGAGTTAACTCTAACTTTAGCTTGACTAGAAATGCATACAATTGAAATGAATTTATCAGTGTTTATTCCTAAGACTTCAGACAAAGCTTTTATATGTCCATAGTTTTGATGAACTGGGTTATTAATGTAGTAAGTGCTTTTTCCTCTTTTGACAGTCCAGTTTTTGTCGTAATCGTTACCTTTAATATACCCATTTATCTGCTTAGTTTCTATTACAAATATGCCATATTTAGAAACTACTATATGATCTATTTGATGAGTAGAATTGTCTATTGTTCTTACAATTACATTATTTAAAACTTTGTAGTCTTTCTTTAATTTTTTAAGTTCTAGTTTAACCCAAAATTCTCCAAAGAAACCTATTACTTTCTTCTGGATAATTGGTATTAAGATAACTATTAACCATAAAAATATATATTCTTTACTAAATAGGAGTTTAAGCATTGTTTACTCCACTGTTACACTCTTAGCTAAATTCTTAGGTTTATCAATATCATTACCTCTTAACTTAGCAACTTCATAACTTATTAATTGTAAAGGTATAATTGTTAAGATAGATCTTAATTCTTCAGTTACTTTAGGAATACTTATTAACTCGTCATACACCCCTTCATTAATAACTTCTTTATCAGTTACTAGTATTACATAAGCCCCTCTTGCTTTAACTTCTTTAGCATTACTTATAGTTTTTAAGTATAACTCATCACTTGTTGCAACTACTATAACAGGTGTTCCTTCACTAATTAATGAAATTGTCCCGTGTTTTAGTTCTCCTGCTGCATAAGCTTCACTATGAATGTAACTAATTTCTTTTAGTTTTAAACTTCCTTCCATACAAAGAGCATAATCTATTCCTCTACCAATAAAGTAGATATCGTCTTTTGTCATTAACATATTTGCAAGAGAAGTATAATCTTTGTTAATTAGAGTTTCTATATAATAAGGTAATTTTTGCAAGTCTTCAGTATTTATTTTTTCTTTACTATTTTTAACTGCAAGAAGTATCAATGTTGTAATTTGTGCTAGATAAGCTTTTGTTGTTGCCACTGCTATTTCAGGACCTGCCAAAGTATATATAACATGTTTACATATTCTAGCAATACTACTTCCTTTAACATTAACAATTCCTAAAGTATCTACACCCATATTATTTGCAATATTAACACATTTTTTAGTGTCTGCAGTTTCCCCACTTTGACTAATTGCTATAACTAAAGTTTTACCTTTATAAAAATGTTTATCGTATTGGTATTCACTTGCAATACATACATTCACTTTTATATTGCATAGTTTTTCTATCATGTATTTACCAACTAGTCCAGCATGATAAGCACTTCCACATGCGACTATATCTATTTCATCATACTTTGTTATATCAAAGTCAATACTTGATTCACTAGTCTTCTTTATAACTTCTGCTTCTTCATGTATTTCTTTAAGCATGTATGTCTCATAACCATTCTTCTCTACTAAATTAGCATCCCCTTCAAACACGCTTATTTCTTTATTAATGATATTATAGTTCTTATCATATACAGTAACTTTATCTTTTGTTATTTTAACTATTTCGTCATTCTCTATATCAATATACTTATTAGTATACTTTAAAATAGAAGGCACATCACTTGCAATAAAGTTTTCATTTTCTCCTACTCCAATAATTAATGGACTATCTTTTCTTAAAGCATATAATACATCTGTTTCTAACTCATTAATAATACCAAAAGCATAACTCCCTAGAAACTTGTTAACACATATACTTAAACTCTTAATCATATCATTATTTTCTTTATATAAAGAATCAATATAAGCTGCAGCTACTTCTGTATCTGTGTCACTTTTAAAAGTGTAGCCTTCACTCATTAGAACACTTTTTAACTCCATAAAATTATCAATAATTCCATTATGTACTAAAGTGATATTGCCTACCTTATGAGGATGAGCATTTTCTCTTGTTGGTTTACCATGAGTTGCCCATCTAGTATGCCCGATTCCTATATGAGAAGTGTCTTTTTTAAGAACACTCTCTAAATTACTAATTCTTCCTACTTCCCTTTCTATTACAACATTATTATCTTTAACATAAGCTATACCTGCACTGTCATACCCCCTGTATTCTAGGTGCTTAAGCCCATCTATAATTACATCTATACTAAATCTCTTTTCTCCTACATATCCAATGATACCACACATAAAAATTCCTCCATACTAAAAAATTTAGCATGAAGTATATTTTGTTGTAATATTGATTTTACTTTTTGTAATACTTCTAACGAACTACTTATCCGTAACAGCACCCGCCGAAAAATCGATAACTGTTAACCTCGTCAACCACTATGGTTCTGGCGCTAAATATGAGTATAATCTTATCCTTTCCCTTCTCACATCTTTACCTAAGTATACATAACATTTAAAAGAAAAGCAAGAAAAAATTATTTTACATGTAAACCATACTATAACATATTGAATAATCATTAATAAAATACCACACAAAAAGTGTGGCTTTTTAATTTCCCAAATTTAACATATTAGATAAAATAATAATCAATAAACGTGATACATTTTTATCAATACCTTTCATATTCTTAATAATTTCTTTAACATCATTAAAACTAAAATCAAAGTCAGACTTACCCTCTTTACCTAAGACATTAATAATACTCTCAATAGCATCTCTTATATCACTTTGATTTAATTCACTTACTCCTTTAGTAGTACTAACATGTAATTTTTGGCTAACTTTAGAAAGTTTTCCATGAACAAACTTAGTACCAAAAATACACCAAGAATTAGGATAATGTTCATTTAATAAAGAACTTACACTTTCCACTACATCATACCCTTGATTATAAAGAAATGCTCCTATTACCGAACCAGTTGGAATAATATTAACTAATTTTTTACTAATTATATTAAATCTCTCACTATTAAATTCTTTACTTAATACTCCAGGTCCATCAAAATTATATATTTTAACAATTTTCTTTAACAAAGTTTTATCACACAAAAGTGCACTGCTAATACTTAAATTACCACCCTTACTATGTCCACAAAGATAAATATTCTTATCACTCTTTAAAATATTTTTCTTTAAATAATCATAAGCAACACTCTGTGTATAAGTTGGAAACAAATAAAGTAATCTAAAGTTTTCATACCACCCTATACTAGAATGATCAGTTCCCTTATAAGCTATTATAGTTTTATCTCCTATTTTAAATTTAGAAGCACCAAACTGAGTATTATTATCCCTATAATTCACAAAATTAGATACAGTAATACTTTTATACCTCTTACTTCCATTTATTTCTTTAAGTAAATCAAATGCAATATGTGCTAAACTACTATTAGTTTTAATACCTTTGTACTGCATAGAATAATTCCAAAATTCATCAAAACTTTTAACTTTATCAAAACTCTCGATAGGTAAATATACTAAAATACTAAAAAGCAAATTATCCATTACATTAAAACCTACTTCATCAAAGTTACTATCTTTATAATATTTTAAATAATCAACAATTGTATACATAAATCTTCTCTCCCATAAACACTTATATAATAATTTTACTACATACCATATTATTAATCAACCAATCTCAATATCTACATACCAAAAAGTTGACACTAAATAGACTATGTAATAATATAATAACTAGAAGATATACGCTTGTACTCTATTAGTCTACTCTTTTAAGATGGGAAAGAATAATACTATAATTTGCTCTTTAATTCCAAAAAAGATAAATTTCAAGAAAGCAAAAACTCTCATTTTTTATAATGAAAGAGTTAAAAAACATAAAAAAATTTAACATATCACAAAAAACATGTTAAAAAAACGTCAAAATTTTAACATATTTATTGCAAATGTAAAAAAAATAGTGTAATATTTACATATAAGGAGATGTTAATATGAAGTTGTTACCTTTTAATGATTATGATTTAAAAACACCAAAAATTCTTGAAGCATTAAATGAGGCTACTAGGTCACTTGCAGAATTAAAAGGACTTGCTAGTTCAATACCTAATCAACACATTTTAATCAATGCTATTACCATAAATGAAGCAAAAGATAGTAGCGCAATTGAAAATATAGTAACTACACATGATAGTATTTATAAAGTACTAACCGAAAGTGGTTTTAAAGAAGAAGCCGCTAAAGAAATAGTTGACTATAGAAGTGCAATTTGGCGTGGATATGAAATTATTAAAGAAAAAGGATTTATTTCAACTAATGTTTTAGTAGAATTGCAAAGTATGATTGAGCCTAACAAAACCGGAATTAGAAAAACTCCTGGAACTAATTTAGTTAATAGCAAAACTGGTGAAATTATTTATACTCCACCACAAGCCGAAAGCGAAATAAGAGATTTACTTAAAAATTTAGAAGATTACATAAACAATAATGGTGATGAAGTTGACCCATTAATTAAAATGGCATTAATACATTATCAATTTGAAACTATTCACCCATTCTATGATGGAAATGGAAGAACAGGCAGAATATTAAATGTTTTATATTTAGTTTTAAATAATTTACTAACAAGTCCAATTCTTTATTTAAGTAATTATATAAATAAAAGTAAAGATACATATTACAAACTATTTAATGAATTTAGAGAAAATAATAAATATGAAGAATGGATTATATACATTTTAAAAGGTATAGAAGTTACTTCTAAAAACACTATTGATTTAATCAAGCAAATTCAAAATGAAATGGAATCATATAAAGAAAAATTTATGACTAAACTACCTAAAATATATTCTGATGAATTATTATATTCATTATTTTATGAAGTATATACTAGAATTAATTATATTGAAAACAGATGTGGAGTAACTAGACAAACAGCCACAACATACTTAAATAGTTTAGTAGATAATGGACTTCTCGAATATGAAAAAGTAGGAAGAGAAAGCATCTACAAAAACACTAGACTAATAAATTTACTAAAAAAGTTTTAAAATATAATTTTAGTTAAAAGTAAAAAGTCCACCACCAGGTGGACTTTTCCTATTCTAAAGTACTAAGTAACTTTTTCTCTTCCTCAAGCTTTCTCTTCTCGTCATTTACTAATTGAACTGGCGCCTTACTAACAAATCCCACATTACTTAAAAGATTCTCTCTCTTTAAAATTGAAGCCTTCAAACTTTCAATTTGTTTTTCTTTAGCCAAAATATCTTCTTCTGTTACTTCTTTTTCGTAATAAATTAATGCTTCTAACTTACCATAACTAACTTTATACTCTTTAATACTAAGTTTATCATTAACCAAATTACCATCTAATTTTAACATTTTATTTATTAAAGAATTATCAAAATTAACCATTACTTTAGCATCTTTACTTATAGCATTTTCCTGTTTAACATTTCTAAATGCAGCAATAAAACCTATAATTTCTTCAGTTTCCTTTTCTTCACTATCAAAGTTAAATTCTTCATTTACTAAAGGATAACTACTAATCATAATATTTTCTGCATCCCTAATAGGTAACATACTATAAATTTCATCTGTTACATAAGGCATAAATGGATGAAGCATTTTTAAAATTGCACTAATAACATAACACAAAGTACTCTTAGTACTAACACTATCTAAACTAAACTTACTCATCTCTATATAAGAGTCACAAAAATCACTCCATATAAAGTTGTATAACTCACCACCAGCATTATTAAATTCATAACTTACCATATTCTTAGTAACCTTACTAATTACCTTATTTAATTTACTTAGAATCCATTTATCTTGAACATCTAAATCACTAAAATCATAACCCTTTAAGTCTTCAATATTCATTAGACAGAACCTACTAGCATTCCATAACTTATTTATAAAGTTCCAAGTTGACTTAACCTTTTCTTCATCATACCTTAAATCCTGTCCTAGAGCACTACTTGTTGATAAGAAATACCTTAACGCATCACATCCATACTCATCAATTACATCCATTGGGTCTACCCCATTACCCAAGCTTTTACTCATTTTTCTTCCTTCTTTATCACGAATAAGTCCATGAATCAAACAATCTTTAAAAGGTCTTTTGCCTGTAAAATGAAGTCCTTGGAAAGTCATTCTATTTACCCAGAAAGGTATAATATCATAACCTGTTACTAACACGTTATTAGGGTAATATCTCTTAAGCAAGTCTGTTTCTTCAGGCCAACCTAAAGTACTAAATGGCCAAAGTGCACTACTAAACCATGTATCAAGTACGTCTTCATCTTGTATCCAACCATCTTCAGTAGGTGCTTCCATTCCAACGTAAACCTCATCCCCTTTATACCAAGCAGGAATTCTATGTCCCCACCAAAGTTGTCTAGAAATACACCAATCATAAGTAATCTCCATCCAGTGATTCATAATTTTTTCAAATCTTTCAGGAACAAAATTAACTTTACTATCTTTATCCTTTTGATTTTCAAGAACCCTGTCAGCTAGTGGTCTCATTTTAACAAACCATTGCTTAGATAAATATGGTTCAACCATGACACCAGTTCTTTCTGAATGCCCAACTGAGTGAGTAATCTCTTCTACGCTAATTAGTAAGCCACTATTTTTTAAGTCTTCTACTAGTTTCTTTCTACAAAGAAATCTATCAAGTCCATTATAAACAAGAGCATTCTCATTCATTGTACCATCTGGATTAATTACAATAATTCTCTCTAAATTATGTCTATTACCTACTTCAAAGTCATTAGGGTCATGTGCTGGTGTAATTTTAACAATACCTGTCCCAAACTCAGGGTCAGCATGCTCATCTCCTATTATTGGAATAAGTTTATTAACTATAGGAAGTACTACATTTTTTCCTATTAAATCCTTGTATCTTTCATCATTAGGATTAACAGCGACAGCAGTGTCACCAAAGAGTGTCTCGGGTCTAGTAGTCGCAACCTCCAAATAATCATTTGTCCCTTCAATAAAATACTTGATATGATAAAATGCCCCAGGAACATCCTTATAAATAACTTCTTCATTAGATAAAGCAGTCATTGCCTGTGGGTCCCAATTTATAATTCTTTCTCCCCTATAAATTAAACCTTCATTATAAAGAGTTACAAAAACGTATTTAACAGCATCACTAAGTCCACTATCAAGTGTAAATCTTTCCTTGGTATAGTCTAGACTTAAGCCCATTTTAGCCCACTGCTTATGAATATTTTCTGCATACTCATTCTTCCAGTCCCAAGCATACTTTAACCACTCAGTCCTCTCTAAACTTCTTGGATTAATTCCCATATCTTTTAATTTAGCATCAACCTTTGCTTGAGTAGCGATACCAGCATGATCCATCCCAGGAACCCAAAGTGCATCATATCCTTGCATTCTCTTAAACCTTATAATAATATCTTGTAATGTAGTATCCCAAGCATGCCCTAAATGAAGTTTCCCTGTAACATTAGGTGGTGGAATAACAATTGCATAAGGTTTCTTACTTAAATCCCCACTTTCAAAATACTTATGATTTAACCAATTCTCATATTTTCCTTCTTCAACCATCTTATGGTCATATTTCTTTTCCAACATAATTTACCTCCAAAATAAAAGTGGTTACCAAAGGGCGATTATAACTCGCGGTACCACCTTAATTTTATCTTATATGCTTAACGCGCACAACACGTTTTATTCTACTTTTATTTCAAATAAACACTCATAAGCTACCTTCATATACCTTCATTATTAGTTTACACCTACCACTAACTCTCTTTAAACTAAAATATATTACTCCTCTTAATCATCAATTTATATGGCAGGGGCAGAAGGACTCGAACCCTCGCGATCAGTTTTGGAGACTGACATACTACCACTATATGATGCCCCTACATGCCTATAATTGTACCACACTTTTATTTAAAAAAAAAGACTTTTTTATTAAAAAAGAGAAATTCTAACATTTCTCTATATCTTATTTAACAAGTATTGTCCTAACATTTCTTTAAAATTCTCAATATAAACAAGCAAAGCCTCTAAAAACTCTTCTTCAGTCTCTCTACCATTTTTAAAATTAAGTATTTCTTTACTATTTAAACACTTCAAACTTATTCCATCATCATCAGCTAATTTAACCAGTAAAGCACTAACTTCTTTTATAGAATTAATTATCTCAATTCTTTTTTCAGAAATATCTAGTTCTTTAAATGCATCCATATATTCAGTAAAAAGAGTATTTGCATCTTCCATTATTTGTTTCTTCCTCCATACAAATTATCAATACTTTCTACACTCATATGGTCTATATTAATCTTATCAGGATTTTTACCGAATACATCAGTAACAACTCTTTGAAAACTAGATAGTTGTTTATACCTTTGTCTTGCCTTCTTAATAGCTTCCTGTCTTTTTAAAGATCTTTCATATTCTGCCTTTTTTCTTGCTTCAATTTTTTCATTAATATCCATATTTTCATATTCACGCTCAAGTGCATCAACTCTTTGTTCAGTTCTCATACCACGATAATAAGCTTCTCTTTCATGTATGCGCTTTTCATTTTCAAGAAATTCTTTTCTTCCCTGTGGAGTCATATCTTTTAATAAAGCTTCTCTTTCTTCTCTTTGTCTTTTTAAATATTCTTCATATTTAATCTTATCATCTTTTGATGCAGCTTCAGCTAACTCCTTATTCCATCCTTCTTGATCATAATAAGTATCATTAAAAGGATCATCATAAGGACTCATTTTACCCTGACGATAATTACTAGCTGTTATATCCCTTGCCCTAATTAAATCATCTTTATATCCCATACCATTCACCTATCTATTTTAATTATATAATACGTTCTTTAGTTTGTCAAACTATTTTCCTATTTATTTACAAATCAATTATTACATTACATAAATATTGTTTTTAAGAATAAAATATTTGTGGTGAAATATATATGTTAATAAATTATTCAAAAAAAGAACTTGATTTATGTGCAAGAATTATGCGTGCCGAAGCTCTTGCAGAAGGAGACCTAGGAATGCTAATGGTCGGTAACGTTGTCGTAAATCGTACTATTGCCAACTGTTTAGACTTTAAAGATACAAGAACTATAACAGATGTTATTTATCAAAAAAATCAATTTAGCGGAACTAAATCAAGTCTTTTTCAAAGTTCTAGTACAACAAGAGAAAAAGACTTAGCACGCCGTGTATTAAAAGGTGAATACTACCATCCTGCTACTAATGCACTATACTTTTATGCACCTAAAACAAACGAAAAATGTAAAAATACTTGGTTTAACCAAAACTATGCTGGAAGATATAAAAATCATTGTTTTTACGAACCAAATAAAGGAATTTGTAAAGAACTACATTGATAATTAACTACTCTTTATGATAAAATTATACTAGGTGGTAATATGAAATACATATGTAATTTATGTCATACAATAGTAGAAGAAAGTGAATACTCAAACCCAGTATATTTTTGTCCTAAATGTGGGGTAGACAAAAGTCACTTCAAAAACTATATAGAATTAGAAAGTACTAATAAGAAAGTATTTATAAGTAGTAAAAACCCTAGTATAAATAGAATTATTGAAAAATGTATAAATTGTGGAATATGTACAAAAACATGTAACAAAGTAACCGGGCTTAATTTAGATAAAAACATACACGAATGCGTTAACTGTGGTAACTGCTTAACCATGTGTCCAACTGGTGCTTTGTGTCCAGTATATAACTACAGAAAAGTAATGAATATCATAAACAAAAAAGAAAACGTGTTAGTTGCATTTACCGCTCCTGCAGTAAGAACAAGTTTAGGTGAATGTTTTAACATGGATGCTGGACAAAACACTGAAGGAAAAATGGTTACAGCATTAAAAAATATTGGATTTAACTATATTTTAGATACAGCCTTTGCATCAGATGTTACCATAATGGAAGAATCTAAAGAGCTAATGAACAGATTAAAAACAAAGAAAAATTTACCAATGTTTACAAGTTGCTGTCCAGCATGGGTAAAATATGTAGAAATGAAACATCCTGAATTAATAAAGAACTTATCATCAACAAAAAGTCCAAATAGCATAATGGGTGCCCTAGTAAAATCTTACTTTAGTGAAATTAAAAATATTCCTAAAGAAAAAATAATAACTGTTGGAATAGTTCCATGTACAGCAAAAAAATATGAATCAAACCGTAAAGAATTAACTAACGATAATTTGAAAAATGTAGACTATATGTTAACAACCACTGAATTAGCAATGATGATAAGAGAAAACAATATAGATTTTAAAAATTTAAAAGATAGTAATTTTGATAGCCTAATGGGAAAAACTTCCTCAAGTGGAGTTATATTTGGTAGTACTGGCGGAGTAATGATTTCAACTTTACGTGCTCTTAACTATAAATTATCAAATAAAAATGTTAATAACTTAACATTTACTAACATTAGAAGTACCGAAAGTATTAAAAAAATGAACATTAAAATTGCAAATCAAGATTTAAACATTGCAGTTATATTTGGTTTAACAAACATAGAAAAAGTATTAAAAGAAATAAAAGACAACAAAGAACACTTTGACTTTATAGAAGTAATGGCATGCCCATCTGGATGTATAGGTGGTGCAGGTAACCCACTTCCTAATATCAATAAATTAGAAGAAGTAAGAGCCAAGAGAATTGAAGTATTAAATACAATAGATGAAAATTCAAAAATTAAAACATGTTTTGAAAATACAGAAGTTAATAAGCTTTATAATAATTATTTAAATAAACAACGAATAAATTCATTACTACACACTACTTATTCACCAAAATAAATAATAAATAAAAAGACCATTAAAAAAGAACCATTAACCATAATTTTAGTCAACAATTCTTTAATTTATATTACTTACTTTGTAGGTATTAATAAAACATCCCCTATTTGTAAAGTAGTACCTGATAAATTATTAACTTGTTTTAATTCGTTTACTGTAACACCATATGTATTTGCAATTTTCCATAAAGAGTCACCTTTTTTAACTGTATAATTAGCATATGCTTCTGTACCAGGTATCTTTAATATCTGACCAATTTGTAAAGTATTTGATTTTAAATTATTTAATGATTTTATATCACTTACACTAACTTTATACTTATTTGCAATGTTGTATAAATTATCTCCTTTAACTACTACATAACTAATACCATTCGAAGTAGATGGAGTAGTTTCTGTTACATCAGTTGTTTCAACCGGAATTAAAAGTACTTGCCCTATTTGTAAAATGTTGCTATTTAGTTTATTAGCACTTTTTATTTTATCCACACTAACATTATAAGAAGATGCAATTTTATATAATGTATCACCACTTTTAACAGTATAATATATTCCCTTATCATTTTTATTAATATCTATATCAATATCTTTTTTCTTAGGAACAAGTAATTGTTGATTAATTGTTAATGTAGTACCTTTTAAATTATTAATACTCATTAATGTATCCACAGTTGTATCATACATACTTGCAATTTTCCATAAAGAGTCCCCACTTTTAACGGTGTACAATAAGTAGTCCTCAATTGGTTTTTCTTCAGTTAATTTAACTTTTAAATTTTGTCCAACTGTTATAGTATTATTTTTTAAGTTATTAAGTTCTTTTAGTTCATCAACAGTTATACCAAATTTTGTTGCAATTTTCCATAAAGAATCACCTTTTTGTACTGTATAAAAATCACTTTCAGTAGGTGCAACATAAGGTAAACCTTTATATTCAGTAATTGCTCTTACTACAGCTTCTGCATAATCATTATAATTATTTTTTAGTTGCTCTACATCATCACCTTTGGAGTCTAAAAATCCATATTCAACAATAACTGCTTCTGTATCTGGAGTATTTCTATGTATAAAATAATAATCTTTTATAGGATTTGACGGAAGCCTTTGTTGATAGTTTTTTCTTATGTTTTGACCAGAAGCTGCTAATTCATCTAAGATTTTATTTGAAAAATTAGAATTATTTCTAAGTGCATATATTACTTCTGCACCATCTCCACCACCTGCATTAATGTGATTACTTATTACTATAACATCTTTAGAAGTACCAAAAGCATTCTTAATTCTATTTGTTCTTTCTGTCGAATCAATTGTTTCATCCGTAGTTCTTGTTATATATGCTGGAATACCAAGTTCCCTTAATCTGTCATACATGTATTTACTTATAAGAAGAGTTAAATCCTTTTCAATAATTCCATTTCCGCTTGCACCTGGATCACTACCACCATGCCCAGCATCTACAACAACACCTTTTAAAGCCATATTTATCACCTATTTTAGTATATGAAACATTAGGCTATAAGTTCTTTATAATTTCCAAACTTAACAACAACTTTATTTTTATCTTTATAATTTGTTACATTAACAAATCTATTAATATAAAGAGCTTTACAATTTTTATTACTTCCAACTTTTAAATTGTTCGTAGTTGTTAATATTATTACTAATAATATAACTAGAAGAACACATGAAATAATGATTATTTGTTTCTTCTTAATTTTTAATTTTCGTTTCTTCATATTATCATTATTTTTTTATTAAAAAGGAGTTAGAGAAAACTCTAACTCACAGTTTAATTTGTTTGTTTTCTTCTATAAAAGATTCCAGCTCCAGTAAGTCCTACGATTGATAAGATTCCACTTATTATATAGAATCCAATATTATCTCCAGTTTGTGGATTTTCTATATTATTTATCTTTTCTGTTGCTACTATTCCATACTCACTTAAATGGGTTGTTTCAAACACTATATAACCATCTTCTACAGTAGCAGGTATAGTCTCTTTTATTTCATTATTTAAAATATATACTACTTCATATTTTTTGTATCCTTTTAATTCTTCTGGTAAAGCAATTCTTATTTTCATTTTGGTATTATCAATTTTAACTACTTGACCATTTTCTAATACATTAATATCTACTAAATATTTAACATTTTGATCAGCAAGTTCTTTTTTAACTTCCACTTTTTTAGTATCTAATACATAATCATTACTAATTTCTTTATCAAATAGGATACTCGCTTTTACTTCTCTATCATTCGTAATTTCTTTTGTTGAAGGAATCATCCTTATTTTTGTGTCAACACTAAATGATTGTTCATCATAAGTGCTTCCACATGTATATCCAACTTCTTGTCCATTAATTTTTAATTTTGTATTTTGTCCAAAAAACCACTTCTCACCACCTTCAGCTGTAGTTACTAAAGCTAATTCATAAGTATATGTTTTATTTTTATCAAACATAGTTATTAATTTTCCACCCCAGTATTCAAGATGATCATCATTATTAAACCAATCTACAGAACTTATTCCTGCATCATTAGTTCTCCATGCTTCAAAAACAAATTTATATCTATCGTCTGATATTGTTCCAGTAAATACTGGTTTCTCACCATTACTGAATTTTAAAGTTACATTATTAATTTCAACAACATCTATTTCTTGCTTTTGTATTGGCTTAGTTGGTTTTATTGTCTTTATCGCTGGAACAAATATTGACTTTTTATCTTGTCCAACACTCATTGTATTTACTTTTTCACCATTTACATAAACTTCTGTATTATCAGCAAATGTATATCCGTCTCTTGCCTTCAAAGATATAGTGTACATATAACTCTTTCCTTCTTCAAAAGAAGTTATTTTTTTGTCTTGTGCTAAAGCATTATTTTTATCATCATCAGAATACCAAAACTTAATTGGAACAAGTTCTCCATTTTCAGCAGTTTCCATCTTCTCCCAATATTCGTATTCTATATCATAGTAATATGCAGTGTCACCACTTCTTATAGCATAAGATTCTGGTTTATCTCCTGCATTATAATTAAATTTTACAGCATTAATTTCTACTTTACCAATTGCGGTTGCTGCAAATGTAGTTATTGGTGCAATGCACATAGTAAATAAGAACATTAATACAGCAGCAATTAGTATTTACTTTTCTTTATATCTTTTCCTCCTCGTATAATCAATCTTAGGAGAAATCCTATAGATTGATTTTCTTCTTTCTATTATATTTTTGAGTTATAATAACTCTTGCCTGTGGATTTGTTAATCACATTCTTTCATCATTCCTCATACCTAACTTCACTCATATAATTAAATCCACTTAAGAAATAATCATATGAGTAATCTCTTACTCTGTTTTCCATAACATCATTTATAGGTATAAGTATATGATCTTTTAATACTACATACTTATATGTAAATGTTAATATTTCATCGTAGTATTTAGTTAACATATTAATTTTAACTGTTGTAGTAACTTTCTTGTTTGAATTAGTATCAAAGTAACTCATTAATTCATAAAAACCCTTATCAGTTTTTACTATTCTCTCATTGTAGATTTTAATTACTTTTTCTCCCTCATAATTACCACTTATTTTTTCAATAGTTGGATATTTTTCATTTCCATAGTTTTTACTATATAAAATATTATCTTTTACATAAGCATATTCAGACATAAAATCATAATCAATCTTTTTACCAAGGAACTCTGTTGAATATTCCCATTTAAGATAATCGCTAAGACTATAATTTGCATTCAAATACATATCATAACTATCTGTAACTTTATTATCCGTATTATCATCATGTAAGGTATATATTGTATCATTATAATCATAAAACTTTATATCTGCTCCAGAATTTGGAGTAATATTCATAACATTAATATTCTTATCTATATCATATACTTTTTTATAAACAAATTCTCCATTATCTAATTTTTGTGAATTAAAAATATAAATAGAATTATTGGTTATAAATGAATATTTACTAAATGAAGTATCTTCAGTTAATATTTCTCCACCCTTTAGTTTTTGATACTCTTTATCTGGATATTTCTTCTTAAGTTCATCCATTATTGAACTTGCTTCTGGAGGAGTATGATCATTTAATTCTTGTTTTCTATTTTTAATAATAATTATAGAAACAAAACCTATTAATACGATGAAAGCAATAATGACATAAATAATTTTCTTATTCTTCATATTGCACCTACTTTTCTATATATCCGCTTGTCTTTTTTAAATACATATCGTCAGTTACTGCTTTATATCTTTCTCCATCATATTCATCATTAAATCCATTATATGCCTTATATATTTCATTTGTTTCAGTATCATAAACTCTTTCGTAACCAAGTATGGCATCACTTTGTTTTTGACTCATAATATCAAAAGATGTATTTCTTTTATTCCATGAATCCATTATTCCATCACTTATCTCATTACCTATTGCTCTAATTTGTTGGAAATTTTTCATAACGGCATCTTGTTGTTGATTAAATCCATTTATAAATGTATCTGTAAAATTAAGTGAAGAACAAATAGTATTTAGTATATCTTCCCAATCTATAAATTCATCTTTTGGTGTGGTAATAAAAATCGTATCATACACATTTAAGTATTGTATATCTATTTGTTTTCCAGAAATTATATTTTCTGAAACATAATAAGTACCTACATCATATACATAAGCAGTAAATATTCCTTCACCTTCTTTGCCATTTGCATCTTTAAATGTTGCCCTTAACATATCTCCACCTAAACTGCCTTTACCTAAATTCTCACTTACAGTAAAATCTGTTAAAGTTGGGAATGTAAATGCAGCTGTATTATTCAAAGTACCTAAATCATTAAATATTTTATAAAATCCTAAAGTATCTTTAGTAGCTATTACACTAGTTTTAGCAAACATATCATTTGGATAGTATTTTTGTTGCCATCTTTTAGCATCTTCTGATTTGTTATAACCTTCAGATTTCATATTGAAGAAAAATTGATAGATTGGATTATCAGGATTATATACTCTAATCGTATAGTGAATATAATCACCAATAGTATCAACTTTCCATCCTTTTGGCTTTTTAATAGAAAACTCATTTGTAGTGTAATCTTCTAGTTCTATTTTACTGGCCTCTGATTTTACTATTTTTATATTTTTATCAGGATTATAAAACAAGCCTTTATTTCCCCCTTTATTAACTGTAAAAATACATCCAATAGTAAAAACAACAACGATACCAATTACAATAAGATTTTTTTTAGAAATATTAAATTTGTCAATCTTCATAAAATTGTATCCTCCTTCCTGTTTATTATTATAAGTTAAAAAAACAAACAAGACAACAAAGTTGCCTTAAAAAACAATGTTTTTGGTGGAAACTTATTTTTATAATTAAAAAAATATAGTATAATAGTATTTATGGAAGTGATAAGTTATGAAATTTAATGAAGTTTTAAACAGATATTTAAAAGAATTAGACTGCACCGCAAGAAAATTGTCAATAGAATCAGGATTAACTGGATCAGTTATAAGTAGATATAGAAGTGGTGAAAGAACTCCTATAAAAAATAGTGAACAATATGAAAAGTTAACAACAGCTCTTTATAATATTGCCAAAGAAAAAGGAAAAAGCAAATTTACTCTAGATAAAATAATAAATGACTTTAATAGTACATTTCAAAATGATGACTTTGACTATAATAATTTTAGTAATAATCTAAATACTTTAATAACATCACTTAATATAAATACTCATGAAATGTCAAAATATATTTTATTTGATGCCTCACATATTTCAAGAATTAGATATGGTAAAGCTAGACCATCTAATCCAATAGAATTTTCTAATAAAATATGTACTTATATTTATAACAGATATAAAAGTCCTGATGATATAAATAACCTATCTGCTATTACTGGTTGCAAAAAAAGTGATTTAGCAAATAATAAATTTTATAATACTCTATTTGCTTGGTTAACAAGTGGAACAACTCCAGTTAAAAGCAAAGTAGCTGATTTTTTATATAATCTTGACACATTTAATTTAGATGACTACATAAAAGTAATAAAGTTTGATAAATTAAAAGTTCCTATTATTCCTTTTTATAAAGCAAAATCAAGGCATTATTATGGACTTGAAGAAATGAAAAATGGAGAACTTAATTTCTTTAAAGCAACTGTTTTATCAAAGTCAAAAGAAGATATTTTCATGTGTAGTGATATGCCAATGGAAGATATGGCAGAAGATACTGAATTTGGTAAAAAATGGATGTTTGGGATAGCTATGTGTTTAAAAAAAGGACACCACCTAAATATTATTCATAATGTTGATAGACCTTTTAATGAAATGATGTTAGGACTAGAAAGTTGGATACCTATTTATATGACTGGACAAATATCTCCATATTATTTAAAGGATTCAAAAAACAGTATATATGGTCATTTAGACTATGTTTCAGGAACTGTAGCATTAACTGGAAAATGTATTAAAGCTCATCATAATAAAGGAATGTATTATTTAACCACTAATAAAAATGAAATTAAATACTATAAAGAAAAAAGTGATTTACTTCTTAAAAAAGCAAAACCACTTATGGAAATCTATAAAGAAAATAATATAAGAGAATATAAATTATTTCTTAAAAAAGATGAAAATATAATATGTGATAGAACAAGGTATCTTTCAGCACTACCCTTATTTACAATAACTGATGAACTACTAATTAAAATATTAAAAAGAAATAAACTAGAAAAATCTGACATTGACAAAATAATTAAATATAAGAATGAAGAATTAAAATATATGAATAATATTTTCAAAAATAATAAAGTAAACGATTATATTTATGTAATAAAAGAAAACGAATTTAAAAATGATACTCCATCACTTTCACTAAATAATTTATTCATAAATAAAAAGATAACTTATACTTATAAAGAATATATGGAACATTTAAAACAGACCAATGAATATGGAAAAAAAATAAATAATTATGAAATATACTACATTAACAATAAAACATTCAAAAATATAACAATAACATTTATCAAAAATCATTATGTAATTATTTCAAAAAGTTCTAATCCAACAATACACTTTGTTATTGAACATCCAAAATTAGTCAAAGCCATTGAAAATTTTAATCCACTAATAAAGGAATAGAAGAAAGATGAACAATTAATGTAACAAATACTATTTTACACACAATATTAAGAAATAATATAATAGTCAATATTTCAGTTTTTTAGAATATAAAATTAATTCTATATGAATTATACAATATCACTTGGTGAAAATTAAACTAATGATATGGTGACATTTAAAAAAAATTAACAAATAATTACAAATAATTAGCAAATTATATTGACTTTTTTCAAATTTATGTATAATATATAGACCTATCGAAAGTTATTCGATGGAAAGGGTTTTGGTAAAATGAAAAAAGTTTTTAGAACTTTAACTATTTTTGTTGTTGCTTTTAGTTTCTTTACCGGAAAAGTTACTGCTCAAACTAATCCTGGTGAAGTTAAATTTACAAAGACTGCAAAAGTAGTGACTGGTGATGGAGAAGATGGAAGAAGTGCTTTAATTAACTTAAATGTTAATGGTAATTCATTCAATATCTATTCATCAGAAAAAGAGGTAGTTTTAGTACTTGATGCTTCTGGAAGCATGAGTGAGTCTAATAAACTATCTAATTTAAAATCATCTGCAAATAAATTAGCTGAAGAACTACTTAAACCTTCTAATAAACAAAAGATTAAAGTAGGAGTTGTTTATTATGCAGATGGAATATCAAAGAAATGTGATTTAAACACAAATTTAGAACAAGTAAAAGATTGTATCAATTCAGTAGAAGCTGATGGTGGAACTAATATTCAACTTGGTATAAAAACTGCTAACGGGATGTTCAGTGGAAATACTAAGGATAAGAGTTTAATTATACTTTCAGATGGGGAACCAACTTTTTATACTGATGAAAATGGAAATAGACATGGTGCAGGAAATAGTGACAACCACGAAGATGGTAAAATAGATATAAAAGGTTACTGGGAAGATGGTCATTATTATAATAACTATTATGATAAATACGATAAAACTCTTCTATATAGATGTAGAGGATTTAGTTGTACAGAAAACGTTGGTAAAAAACCTAGTGAAGCAGCTTTAGAAGAAATTGCTAATTTTGATGGAAAAGTTTATACTATCGGATTTATGGTTAATGAAAAAGCTGAGAGTTTTTTAACTAATTTAGCTGGAAATAAGGGTAAATACTATTCTGCTAACAATACATCAGATTTAAATAGTATATTTACTTTAATAAGTGAGCAGATTGATAAAATAGCTACAGATGTTCAAGTAGTAGATGTTGTTCCTAAAACATTCAATGTTAATGAACAATATTTAATTGATAATTATGGAGCTAAAACTATAATTGATGAAAATACATATAAATATGGAGATAATTTAATAGTTAGTAAAAATGATAATGAAGAAACTGTTATAACATGGTTAATAGGTGATTTAAAAGCAAATAATAATAGTTCTTTAACATTTAGAATTGATGCTAAAGAAGATTATTATGGAAGTATGTTTACTAATGATGGAGCCATATTAACAGGTAAAGCAGTAGATGGTAACCCATTCTATTCTGAATCTAATCCTTTAAATATTAAATTAGATGATCCAACTGTAGTAATTCCTGCAGTTACTGAAGATGATAATTATACAGTAAATCGTAATCAAACTTTAACAACAGATAAAACTACTGGTGTTAGAAAGAATGATTATAAAAGTGAAAAGAAAGATGAAGCTAAAAGTTTAACTGATGAAGTTATTCTAGTTAATAATGTTAAAAATGGTACTTTAACTTTAAATAGTGATGGTTCATTTACATATATTCCTAAAAAGAACTTTATTGGAACTGATAGTTTTACTTACTATATATTAACAACTGTTATTAATAATAATAATGAAAAAATAGTAGTTAAATCTAAAGCAGCTACTGTAACTATCGAAGTTAAAGGAGTAAATACTACATATGTAGTACAATATTTAGAAAAAGAAACTAATAAAGAATTATCAAATAGTAAAACTGGTAGTGGTTTAGTAGGAGATGAAATAACTGAATCTTATATTAATATCCCTAACTATAAGTTAAATGGAGAAGAAACTATTAAATTAGTTTTAGATGAAGAAAATAATATAATAACATTTTATTATGAAAAAATTAAAACTTCAGTTAATGTTAAATATTTAGTTGAAGGAACTGATATTGAACTAGAAACTGAAACAATAATTAATGGATTTGTAGGAGAAGAATATACTACTAGTCCAAAGAATATTGAAAATTGGGAACTAGTTAGTGAACCAACTAATAAAAATGGTATATTAAAAGAAGAAAACGAGAGTGTTATATATTACTACAAAAAAGTTATCGGCAAACTTATTATTAAATACGTAGATGAAGAAGGTAATAATTTAATAGATAGTGATATTACAGAAGAACAAACTGGAACAGAATATATTACTAAAGCAAAAGATATTACTGACTATGTTTTAATTAAAGTTGAAGGTAAAGAAAATGGTAAATATACTAAAGAAGATACTATTATAACTTATATTTATAAGTTTGAAGGTGGTAAAGGACAAGGAGAACCAGACCCAGAAATACCTAATACTGGTATAAATGGAGGATATGGTATTGAAATTCTATCTATTTTATCTTTAATAAGTTTAATAGTATTAAAGAAAAAAAGTTATTAAAAAGTTAAATAAAAGATTGCTAATAATTCATAGTTAGCAATCTTTTTTTATACTTATTTCTTCATTATATATTTTATAATACTTTTTAGTAATTTCACTCCAAGAAACACCTAAATTTTTTTTAGCATTTCTTGAAACTTTTTTTAATTCACTCTCATTCTTAAAAATATTAATTATTTTATTCTTATATAAATTAACATCTAATTCACTCAAATAGCCATCAACCCCATCAGTAATTGTTGACCCAACCATACTCTCTCTTATAAATAAACCTGGTGTCATATTAACTGCAGCTTCTATTCTAACTAAACTTGAAGTATCAAACAAAGATGGAAATAATAACAAGTCACTTCTCCTATAAATATATGAAAGAAGTTTTCTATCTGTTATCTTACCAGTCAAAATAACATCGTCTTCTAAATTATACTCTTTTACTCTATCAATAAGTTTTTCATAGTCAGGCCCTTCACCAACAAAAATCATTTTAAAAGAAAAATTATCATCCTTAAGTAATTTAAGTGTATCCATTATAAAAAATATATTTTTAATATCAATTATTCTACCAACAAAAAGCATAACTTTATCTTCTTCTTTAAGATTAAACATTTCATTAATCATATTCTTTTTTATACCCTTAAAAATTGCAGGTTTCAAATCAGTCCCATTATAAACAACTCTAATTCTCCCTTTATATCCATAACTTCTTGCTTCAAGAACCAAAGGATCATTAACAACAGTACATAAATCACACTTATTTAAAGATTTAATAAGAACACCTGCTACTTTTTTAGCTATTACTTCATTTTTAACAAATCTTTTAAACTCAAAATCAAACCTAGTATGAAGAGTAGATATACAAGGAATATTTAATTTCTTAGCAAGATTAATCCCAATACGTCCGAGTATAAAAGGAGAATGTATATGTATTATATCAAACTCTTCTTTAATAAGTTCACTTTTATTACAAAAAACATCAACTATTTTATAAGAAGTAAAAGGTACTTTTAAACTTTTTAACCTAATAACTTTATAAGGAAACCCTTTATCATCACATCCATCAATATATGGACACACTACAACAACATCAGCATATTTTGTTAAACATCTAGCCAAATTATCAACAACCATTGTAACTCCATCTATATTAGGATAATAATTATCTATAAAAAGACCTACTTTCATTCTTTTCTTTTTCATACAACATACCTCAATATAAATATACTATATTTTTAAAAAAAATACTATTAAAAAAAATTAGATATTGTAAACTATAATTTACAAGAGCAATATTTTTTATTATTATTTAATCTTTTAAGTTCTAAAACACTAATATTTAAATTATTATCTACCCCACTTCCTATTTTAACGTCCTTTTTATTATTTCCATGATAATCACTTCCAACAGTCATAAATAAATTATATTCTAAGCATACTTGCTTATAAAACTTCATTTCTTCATTAGTATGACTTGAATGATACACTTCAATTCCTCCTAACCCACACTTAATTAATTCTTTTAACAAAATCAAAAACTCTTTTTTATCAAGTTCTAAACTTTTTGGATGTGCAAGTACACTAACCCCATGAGCCAAATTAATAACATTTATCGCTTCTTTATAATTTATCCCTTTTCTATATTTTCTTGTATTTTCATAAGCTGTAATTAAATATTTATTAAACGCATCTTTAACATCACTAGCATACCCATACTTTACACATAATTTAGCAATATCAACCCTGTTAATAGTTTTTCCTTCATTATACACACTTTCTATTAATTTAACCAATTCTATATTACTAAATTCTAAATTATATTCTCTTTTAACTTCTTCATAAATTGTCAAAAATGAATTAATCTTATTTTCCTTAATCCACGATAATTTATCATTTAAATATTTATTATCTATATCTATTCCATATCCCAAAATATGCATTCTACCATGATTAACCTTAACAGATAATTCAACTCCATCAACAAATTTCAAACTCTCATCATTATGTAAAACATTCTTATATTTTCTAATTCCTTCAACCGTATCATGATCAGTTATAGAAAGTACACCTACATTTGATTTTTTTGATAATTCCAATACTTCAAGTGGACTATTTGTTCCATCACTATAATTAGTATGAGTATGTAAGTCAGCTACTTTTATTAAATCATAATACTTCTTTAACACTTCTCCTTTTTTACTTTCATCATAATTAAAACTACTTAATAACTTTGCAATTTCTTCGCTATCATTAGATTTATACATATAATCACTTCCTCTAGGTACATTATATAACAAAACTAATAATTAAAAAATTACCAATTAGTTATATTTGTAATAACTACAAGTTATAAAAGCCATTAAAAATATGTATTATACTTATTACCAAAAAAGGAGTATATTATTACCAAAGAAAGGAAGAAAATCATGAATAAAGAATTGTTAAATTTATTAAAAAAGAAAAAAGAACTCTTTAATCAAATTATAACTATAAGAGAAAAAACTAATTATTACGAACTAAATAACCTTTTATTAATTTCAAAAAAATATTTAAAAGATAACAATGACACATTAATTCTTAGTGAGTATATAAATAAAATTAATAAAAAACTTAAGACACTAGAAAGTGAAAAAAATCTAACTATAGAAGAAATAAAAAAAATATGTTCACATCAAATAGTAATTGATGAAAGAAAAGAAAATAATTATATTTACCCAAACTACATCTACTGTCCAATATGTACTTCTTTTTTAGAAGACATACCACCCTCATCAAGACATATAATAACTGGCAAAGTTAAAAATGATTTTAACATTGACTACGAAATATTAAGTGACACTGATAAACTTGAAGACTTTTTAACAAAACTAGAGTATACAGAAAATATACAAATACTAAGGAGATATTAAAAATGAAGAAATATGAAATTAACACTTTACTTAAACTAAAAAAAGAATGCTCTGAAATTTCAACAGATTTACTAGATTTACAAAGAGTTATTATTACAAATATAGAAAATCCAGAACTCAAAAATAACATTAAAAATATTAAAGAATTACTAATAAATGAAAGAAAGAATTTAATAAATAAATATGACGAATTAGAAAAATTACAAAAGAAATGTAAACACGAAATAAGATTAACATCTATAGATAAAGACCATACTTGCATTTTATGTGGTAAAAAAATATCAGGTGAAAACAATTTTTCCTGGAGTGAAAGTATAAACAGAAACAATAACTACATATCTTTTCGATATAAAAAAGAAGATAATCCAAATGGAGACTTTGACATATATAACGAAAATGGTGAGGGAGTAGAAGAATTAACAGCCATAACCTCAAACATATTAGAAAACTATAATGATATTGATGAGATAAACCTAATACAAGAATTCAAACAAAGAAACATAAAAAATATGAAAGTAATAAATAAAAAAGACAAAATTGAAAACTACATTCTAGTAATTGATGGCACTAATAAAATATATATAGATAAAAATAACTACATTTTTAGACTACATAAAAATCAAACATTCAAAATTGTAGACTACTTTTCACAAATACCAAGTATAAAAATAAAATACATAGTTAATAAAGAATTTAAATCCAGTGAAGAATATAAAAAAATAGAAAATAACCCAAACATAAAAATTATATTATACAATGAAATATCAACCATTTACAGTGAACTAAATAACGACCAAGATATTCCATATAAACTAATATTTAATTATAGTAAACTATATACTATAACATATTCTTCAAACAAAATAAATTTTATTCCTTATGATTTAGACCTAACAATTTTTCATTCAAAAATAATAACTGAAGAAATTAAAGAAGAAAATAATCTACTAAAACTAAAAAAAGACTTATATTATAGTTGTATTAAATAACACTTTTTAGTATAATAAGGTCATAACTGGAGGTTATTTATGAATATTGATTATGAACTATATAGAATATTTTATATTGTAGCTAAAAATGGAAACATAACAAGAGCTAGTAAAGAACTTTTAATAAGTGAGCCTGCTGTCAGTAAATCAATTAAAAACTTAGAAGGGTATTTAGGTGCTCCGTTATTTACTAGAACAAAAAAAGGAGTAAACTTAACAACTGAAGGAATTACATTGTACGAATATATTAGTAAAGGAATAGAATACTTTAAAAGTGGTGAAGCAAAATTTAATGAATTAATTAACTTAGAAAGTGGCACTATTAGAATTGGAATAAACACTACTCTAACAAAAGAGTTTTTAATGCCTTACTTAGAAACTTTTCATAAACTTTATCCCAATATAAATATAGAAATAAGAACAAATCTAACTAGTGAATTAAAGTCTATGCTTAAAGATGGTCTAATTGATATGCACATTTTAAATCTAACTAATGAAGAAACAAAAAATGATTTTAACATAATAAAATGTAAAACAATAACTGATTGCTTTGTAAGTAATAAACCTATTAAAGAAAAAATATCAATTAAAGAATTAAATAACTACCCTTTAATACTTCAAGACAAAAATTCTAACACAAGAAAATTCCTAGATGATTTTGCAAATAAATACGAAATAACTTTAAAACCAAAAATTGAAATAGGAAGTTATTACTTAGTAAGTGAGTTTTCACGTATTGGTCTTGGAATTGGTTATGTTACAAAAAATTATATAAAAAATAATTTAGATAACAAAGAACTATTTATTGTACCAATTAAAGAAAAAATTCCTTCTAGAGAGATAGGCATATTGCTTAATAAGAATACTACACCTAACTTTAGTACAAAAGAATTAATAAAAATAATTACACAAAATACTACTAATTAACTAAATTTCAGGACTATCAACAAATCCTGGATCCTTAAATCTAAAATAAACTAAACAAATTGCACCAACAGCAAAAAATATACTACCAAAAAGTCTTATTCTTATAAGATTTTTTTCTTTAGAACTTGCTTCATTATAAATTTCATAATTTTTTTTCAAATAATAAAGATAAATTATAAGTGCTATAACTATAGTTATCTTAAAAATAGTACCACTCTTTTCATGATAAGAACTATCACCTGTTTCAATAAACTTTTCTTCATAATTAGTACCTATTATTCCCATTACTGAAATAATTATAAAAACAACATAAATAATTTTTTCAATATCTAAGTTTACCTCTATACTATTCCTCATAATAAATTATAAGTTTTACCACACAATAAAAGACCTCTAATTAGAAGTCTTATCAAAATTAACAGTCTTAGACCATTCTAAAAATTTAGGTTTGTACTTATCTTTATTCTTTTCTGAACAAATAAATTGTATTAACCAAAAAGCATCTTCTGACTTATTAACTGTAGCTAAATAATAAATATTCTTTCCATTCATTTCTTTAACATATTCAAAATAAACAACACCATCATTATTAATTACTTCACTATCTAATTTATTATTACTAACTACTAACCTAGCATAATCTTCTAAAGAATTTTCATTAGTAATATTTACTTTTTCTAAATCAGTAAAACTTTCTTTTAAAGCAGTAAATTCCATATCTATTCCCTTTAAATAAACAGTTTGACTAACTATATCAGTTTCTACTAAACCATCTTCTAAAGTAACATTTATACCATTAACACTATATTCCTTCTCTCCAACATTAAATTCACATCCTGCTAAAAAGAAACAAAAAACAACTGCGAATATACCTAAAATAATTCTATTTTTCATATCATAACTCCTCATACTATAAAAGTGTACCATAAAAAATATAAAAAATCTATAAAACAAAGTTTCTAATTTACAAAAAAATATAAATTCAATAAATCTATTATATAAATAATTTAATATTCTAAGTTTAAAGATAAAATAAAATTTAAATCTATAAAAAAGAAAAACTATAACTAATCGTTACAGCCACTTTTACATACATTGCTTTTAACTTCATTAAATGCTTTTTCAAATAATAATTTTAGGTCTTCACTACCTTCATTTTTCCAGTAATCTTCAGGTTTTTCATAACCTTTTGTATCAAGTGATGTTTCATCATTAAATAGCAATATTTTACCTTCTTTTACAATAATTAAAGCAGGTACAAATACTCTTTTATTTCCCTCTTCATCATTTGGTATGTATTCATTTAATATTTTTACTATTTTTTGATATTTTTCAGAATTATTTTTTCTATCTTCTAGAATATTAAAATAATAAACTTTATCTATACCAACTTTTTTAGCTACTTCTTCTACATAAGGAACATAAGCTTGACACCAAGGACATTCAGGAAAGCCTAAATATACTACACCAGTTCCCTTTTCAAGTATGTTTATTATTTGATCTATATTTCTATAAACAAACGGATTATTTTCACTCACCTTACAATATTCATTTTTAAATCTAAGTGCATCAGTTTCTTTATTATCATCTTTCTTAATAAAGAAAAAATATAATAGAATTAAACCAATAACTACAAGTATAGCTCCTAATAAAAACTTTTTTAAATTTTTCATGTTTTTCCTCCTTCTATTTAAATGATAACATATTTATTTTTATTTGTAACTAAACTTAAGGTTGAGTTTATTTTTTATTACAAGTATTACTTAAATTAAGAGGAATTTGATATTTAGTAATATTACCTTCACTATCAGTAGCATTAATAACTATATATAAACTATTATTATCATACTTATCACACTTATTAGAAAAATCTTTCAAATCAAAATCAATATTCTCCAAATAATCTTCTAACTTAATACTTCCATCATAATTATATTTACAAGTATCAAGTACTTTAAACTTATCATCCTTTTTCTCATACAAACCACATTCTATTTTTACATATTTAGTAGTATCATCTCCTCCACAATAAGTAACATTTCCTAAATGCAAATGACTATTACTCTTATTATAAGCAAGTGACCCATAAATATTAAAGTCTTCACAACTTGAACTAATTATCTTAAAGTTTATTTGATTATCCCGAAAATTAAGTGAAGCAATAACTATTAATAAAATAACTAATATAATTGAAGTCAGTATTATTAACTTCTTTTTATTCTTATTAACTTTCCCATCTAAAATACTATCTAAACTAATATTATAATCTTCACATATTAACTTTAAAACACTAATATCAGGTATATTTTTTCCATTTTCCCATTTACTTACCGCTTGATAAGTAACACCATATTTATTAGCAAACTCATTTTGTGTAAGATTACTCTTTATTCTTAACTCTTTAATCAAGTTACCAATTCTAACTGGATCCATTAAACCACCTCTTATAAATCAAACACCTTATAAACTAAAACACTATTAATAATTAATAAAACTACACCTATTACCAAATGCACTTCATTCATAGGAAATTTACTAACTTCATATAAAACACTAACTATACTAGAAAGAACAAAACCTATAATAGCATAATATGTTTCCTTCTTATAATGTTTTAAACACCATTCAATTACTTTAGAAACAAACACAATACCAAGAATTACACCTAACATAAATACACTCATTAAAATAATATTAGTACTTAAATTTTTAAATGCTGTAATCTCATTTACCATATTTAAAACTGGTTCATAATAACCAATAAGCATAAGAGTAAAAGAACCACTTATTCCAGGAACAACCATTGTAACTGCAGCTAACATACCTACAAAAAATAAAATAACATATCCATACATATTCATATTATCAAAAGTAACCAAATTACTGCTTTTATGAAATATTAACATACTAAGAACTATTAACATTCCAACTAACATAAGAGAAGTATCTTTTATAGTAATTTTATATCCCTTAACATTCTTACAAAGTGAAGGAATACCACCAATAATCATACCCAAGAATATCAAAATAGTTATAATAGGTGCCTTATCTAAACCAAATTTAATAATTCTAGCAAAAACACTAACAGAAAAAACTACTCCAAGCCCTATTGGTAACAAATACATAAAATATTTTTTAAAATCATTAACACTTTTATAAAAATTACTAGCTGCTTTAATTAACTCTTCATAAATTCCCATCAAAACAGCAAGTGTACCACCACTTACTCCAGGAATAACAAAAGATATTCCTAAAATTATACCTTTAATAAATAAAACTATTTTATCTTTCATATACTCTCCTTTTTAAAATAATTAATAAACATAAATAAAACCAATAAACCAACTAAATATCCAGCACATACATCAGACAAATAATGTACTCCCAAGTACAACCTAGATACTCCTATTAATATTATTATAATAACTAAAAATATAGTAAATAATATTTTTTTAAATCTTTTAATATCACTATTACTAAGTAAATAAATTAAAACTCCATAAAAAACAATACTACATGCAGTATGTCCACTTGGAAATGATGGATCCCATGGAACATTTATTAAACTTGTAAGTGGCCTTTCTCTATTAATAATAAACTTAATAATCAAATTAATCAAATAAACTGTAAATAAAGAACAACTAAGTTTAATAATATTTTTTTTATTTTTATAAACAACAAACAAAATTATTAAAGTAATTATATAAAAGTATACACTTCCCATATTAGTAATAATTTTAAAAAAAATAGTTAAACCATTATTCACTAAATTATCTAATATATAATCATGTATAAACATATCAAATGTTAATAACTCATAACTAAAGTATCTTTTTACTTGAATAAATGTTAATAACATTAAAATAATTGTTAATAAATAATACTTATTCACTTTTAAAAATTTTTTCATATTAACCACATAAAAATTATACAACAAAAAAACTATATTGTAAACTAAAACAACATAGTTATAAGCATTAATATAATACCACATAAAATTCCCATATTGACCATTTTCTTATCCTTACTATCTTTAATTAAAGGTAAAAATTCAAAACAAGCAATATACATAATCATACCAAAAGTAAATGATAAAAGTGTTCCTATAATAAATGCATTCAAAGTAAACTTATATAAAACTAAAGCACCAAATAAATAAGATATTCCAATACCTATCATACATAATAAAGTTTTACTTTTACCATATAATTCATTAAACGTACTTGATAAAGTAAACCCAAGTGGTAAATTATGAAGTGCAATTCCCAGAGTTAAAATAACAGCAGTATCATAACTAGTTAAAACAGTACTATAAAGTGTCATTCCTTCTATAAAATTATGAATAACTAAAAATACACAAGTAATAAAAGATATATGTTTATAAGCACTCTTTTCTTCATGATGATGATGTCCACCTAAAACATCTAGTACGATTACTACTGCAAATCCAATAATTATAAAGAAGCAAGTAAATAGTATACTCTTAAATGTATCAAATCCTTCTTTATAAAATTCATAAGCATCAGGTATTAAATGAAATAACCCCAAAAGAATTAAAACAATAAATCCAAGAGCCACACTGAAAGTCATAACTTTCTTATTATTCTTTGTAGAAAAAACAATTAAAGACCCAATTAATAAAGAAAACTCTTCAAATATACTTAATACTAAAACTACAAATAAATCCATAATTCCTCCTATATATCCATATATTTTTTATATTTAGGTAAATCACCTTGTTTAATACCACTAATACTTGGTTTAACTTGAAACACACCAGGATACTGATTTCCTTCTATTACAATAAATTCACCTTTATCATTTAAAACAACATCCCAACCAACATATCTAATACTTGGCACAACCTTACTTAAAGTACTTATAAAGTTTTCTAACTCATTATAATGTGGTACTTTAAACCCTACAATATCACATCCACTACTTGGATGTTTATAATAAATATTTCCTTTCTCATCTATCGCAGGTACATAAACAGTTCCTAAATCATTAACAAAAGTATACATTCCACCACTACTAAAATTATCAACATTTCCATTATTACCTATTCTTAAAATAGTATTTAAAATATGAGTAACCCCTTTATCATCAACAAAAGAAAGCACTCTAAGAGTATTAACACTTCCCTTATATAACTTATTAAAACTTTCGTGTTGATAAATAAACTCTTCAATAATAAACTCTTCTTTTTTCATAATAGAATTATATAACTTTAAAACATTATATTCATTCTTAAACATATTTCTATCTATATTAATAATCTCTAATCCTTTACCACCACAATTATTAACTTGTTTACAAACTATTTTTTCTTTATCAAAAATATAATCCTTAAATTCTTTAAAAGTAGCATCCCTTAAATCAATAAAACTTCTACCTAAATAATTCTTAAATAACTTATTAAATTCTCCCTTATCATCAAGTAAATGCCAGTCTTCTTTTTTATTATACTTTTTAACTATATCATTATTATATTTACCAGTTAAATAAGTACTCCTTTCTTTACTATTTAAAAGATAAAACTCAAACTCAAAATAATCCATATACCCACTTCCATATAAAAGTGCACATTTAGCCATATCAAAAAGTACATAAAAAGTACTTTTATTTATTTTACCACCAACTATTTTTGCATGATTAACATATTCTTTAAATTTCATATTTTTTAATTTTTTAAATACATAACTTATTTTCATAATTAACACCTATTAAAATTATAGTAAACTTTTTTGAAAAAGTCTACTACTTAAAAATAGAAATCACAATTTATGTAATTTATTATAAATAAAAATGAGAGTTTTCTTCAGGGGGCCTGCTCTCTTCAGTTAGAAGAGAGCAAATTGTGTTAAACCCTTTAAATACAGGCCTTTTTATATTGGCTTAAACCGTCATTTACCGTGGTTTTTTAGTATTTTTGTACCTAAATTGTACCTAAAAAAAGAATTAGCACCTATTCTACTAACTCTTAAAATGAATACTTTTCTCCAAATAATTTACTTTCAATTATACACAATATAGCATACCCTAAAATGAATAGAAATGCTACTAAATAAAGATTAGTTATAAATTTAGTTATCAATAAAAATAAACCTGTTAGGATTGCATAATTAATAAAGAATCCAAAACTTCCAATTGACTTTACTCCACCATTATACCACGTGTGTGTTAAAGCATAAGCAAGAGGAATAAAAATACCACCACATATCCAGTTAACAATTGTAGCCATATTAGGGTATTTAACTATATTAGAAAACGGATTAGGAAAACAAAACTGTCTAATCAAATAACTTGCTATACTTACTAATCCTCTTCCATTATAACTTTTACTTCTATATCTTCGACTCATTATATCGCCCCCAAAATTTAATAATTATTATACCATAAATTACTTGACTAATTTCAATAATTAAGTGATTAATACAACAACTATTAAAAAGGAGAATATTATGGTTAATAGTGTTGTTATTTCTGGATGCTTTAAAGGCATTGAAGACGAAGAATTACTTTTAAAGGTCGAAGGTCTAGAAAATCATCAAATCGTCAGAATAAATATCTCAAAAGGTTTCCAAAAAGAATTAAATAATTATATTAAAGAAAACGATTTAATTAGTATTAAGGGATATATTGAAATTGATGATTTACATAGAATTATAATTGTTGCAACAAAAATTACTTTTTTATCAAGCAAAAAAGCTCAGAATTAACTTTTCTGGGCTTTTATAATACAATTATAATTTAAATAATTCTAAAGCAGTTGCTACTAACTTATCAGTTCTATTATTTATTTTCTCAACAGTCCATTTATCTTCACTAACTACATCATTATTTAAGTATAATCCATTTGTATATCCTATATCTTTTCCATCTTGATTTTTTCTATATTTTTTCTTTTCAAAATCATAATTACTCAAATTAGAATTATACCCTGTAATAGTCAAATTACCTAATGTGTGAACGTATTTATTTAAATATTCATATGCAAGTTCTTCGTCCCCATCGGCTATCATATCAATCCACTCTTTTGGTATTTTTTGACCTTCTGGAAATATATGTTCAATTGTCCAAATATATTTATTACTATTATCTCTTGACCATAAATCAGTATATATTTCTTTTGTAGTATGCTGGGCTTCTATATGGCATAAAATAAATCTTGTTGCAGTATCATTCAAATCATATAATGGTCCTCTCAATTTTTCTTCAAATAAGCTATTTGGAGCTGATTCAGAAATTAGTTTATTTCTACATATATTATAAACTGTATCATTTCTATTTTCTTTAATTGATGCGATTATATCCATAAATATTTTTGTTAAATTTCTTGTATTTGGAATATCTGTTATATTTCTTCTAACAAAGAATGATACTAATAATTTAATAATATCTTTCATATCATCATCCTTAATATTTAGTATATCCTTATTGTTTTCTAAATATAGAAGTAATAGATATCCAGGAGTTCCCTGAACTCTTTCAAGATTTAATAGCTCACCAGCATAATATGTTTTCTTATCAGAGTTATTAATTATGATTGCGTAATTATCCGATGCGTGTTCTATATCATCAATAAATTTATTATAATCTTTTTTTATTAATTGTTCATATATATCCATTAATGTAGTTTTTGTTGCTAAATATGCTAATGGATATTTTTTCGTGCTCTCTGGAGTAACAAAAGGTTTGTTTAATTCTTCTATAAAAGCATTATAGTATTGTCTAAAAAATCTTTCTTGAACAGAATATTCTTCTCCTAGGTTCTTTTGAATTTTAGTCCAACGGTCATAACATTCGTCAGATTTACCATCTCTTTCTGAAGTTGAAATAAGTAGGTTTTTAATTAAATCTATAGCAGTTAAAGGAACACCACGATTATTTAATGACTCAAACAGCATATATGCGTCTTTGTGATTATCCACCTCAATGACAACTAAAATTGCACTGTTAAATCTTCTAACCAAATTTAATAAAGTTTTTATTTCACTATCTGCTTTTAATCCACGATATACATTTTCTGGATCGTCAGATTGTAAAAAGTTCGTTATTAGTTTATCAAAATAACGTGCTGCTTTATATATTTTTCTGTTACCTGCATAAAGTGGAAATTCAGCATTTTCTATAATGCCAGACTCATATAATAAGAAATTGTAATCTGCTTGATTGTTATCTTGTATTTGTAATTGTAATCTTGGAATATATTTATCATCTTGCTTATATGCTAATTGCCTTTTAATATTATTTAAATCAGTCATACTATCTATATCTAATTCTTCTTTATGTTTTAATAGTTTTGTATATAATACAGATAAAAGAATAGATAAAGATGTCATTCTTTGTTGTCCATCTATAACTTCAAGATAAGTAGCTCCAAAAGCACTACCTGGTAAAGCAACACAAATTGTTGATCCTAAAAAATATCCTTCATCATTTTCAATCACATCATTGAATAGTAAGTCCCATTCATTTTGTCCCCAAGTATACTTTCTTTGATACTTTGGAATTTTATATATAATTTTATCATCAGGAAATACTTGAGATACTGATTTTTGTTTTACATGTCTAATCATTTTTTTCTCCTTTATTCTTTAATTTATCATAAATAAACTTAAACATACTTGTCATAAAGTCTTCCATATATCCTGGCTCTGACATCATCTTTTCAAACATATCAGTATTTTGTTGATATCTCTTAAATGCTTTTCTTTGGAATTCATCATTATACACTTTTCTAAATGACTCCGGATCGTTATGTTTAGCAAGATTTACCATTTCTTCATCATCTAAGAAATCTTGTGTAATTTGTTCCATAACCTTATCCATATTAGTAAAATTAGTTTTGTATCTTTGATTTATTTTATCAACAAGTACACTTAATGGTTCTTTTTCTTCTTCCTTCCTACCTATCATACCCTTAGGAGGATTAAGTTCACCCTCTTCAGAAGTCAATTCAATAGATCCTTCAAATTTCTTTTCTAACCTATAATATTCAAGTTCAATTTTATCATCTAAGTCAATTACTGTTTCATGTTCTTTAGGTAATGTTTTATTCAAATATTTACAAAAAATATACTTACTTTGAATATCTTTATCCATCATTCTAGCCACTTGAACTACAAATCCATAGCTTCTAATAAATGCTTGAAGAATAGACTTAAATTCTCTTTGGTCCTCTTTCTTCATATCCATATATTTTTTTCTAGCAGGATATAAATAGAAGTTTAATTTAGACATATCTTCTTTACCACTATAGTATACTTTTGCAAACTCAAAAGCTTCATCCTCAGAGAATAATCTATATGCTTCTACTCTTTTATAAATTGCATAAACATTGTTTGGATCTACACCTTCTGTTAAATTGGTTACTTGATAATATGGTTGGAATGAATCTCTAATTTCATCTGCTGTATTAACAAAGTCAAGCACAAATGTATCAGTCTTACCTGGGCATATTCTATTTAATCTTGAAAGAGTTTGAACTGCTTTTACACCGTATAAAGGCTTATCAACAAACATTGTATGTAATAAAGGTTCATCAAAACCTGTTTGATATTTTTCTGCAACAATTAATACATTATATGATTCATTAAATCTCCTTGGTAATTGATTTTCTTTAATATGTTCATTATTTCCCTTATAATCAATATTTAATTTTTCTTCACTTACTATTTCTCCGTCATCATTTAAATCACCTGAGAAAGCTACTAAAACATCTACATCTGTTATGTTATGATCTTTAATATATTTTCTAAATTCTTTTAAATATCTTACTGCATGTAATCTTGATGATGTAACCACCATTGCTTTAGCTTTTCCACCAATTTTATATCTTGTTGTATTTAAGAAATGTTCTATCATTATTGCAGCTTTTTGGCTTAAATTATGTGGATGCAGTGATTCATATCTTGCAATAGCTTTCATTCCTTTTGAAGTTTTAACTTCTGGATCTTCTGCCGCACTTTTAACAATTTTATAATACATATCATATGTCATATAATTTTTTAATACGTCAAGAATAAATCCTTCTTCAATAGCTTGTTGCATTGAATACACATGATATGGTCTGTAGCTTCCATCTGGATATTTAGTTCCAAATATTTGTAGTGTTTTATCTTTTGGAGTTGCAGTAAAAGCAAAGAATGACATATTAGAATGATCTCCATGAGAAGCCAACTCATTCATTAAAAGATCATCATCTTCTACTCTATTATTCTCTTCTGCTAATTCATTTCTTGCATATTCTTCTAATACTTCTTCAATATTTCCTAGACCTTCTTTTAATTTAGAAGCACTTGCTCCAGTTTGAGAAGAATGTGCTTCATCAACTATAACAGCAAATTTCTTATCTACACTATTTATTTCTGTATATATTCTAGGAAATTTTTGTAATGTAGTAATTATTATTTTTTTTCCATCATTAATTGCTTCTAATAAATCTTTTGAAGTTTTTCCTTTATCTATTTTGACTACCGTTCCTGGCACATGATCAAACTGATAAATTGTATTTTGTAGTTGACTATCTAATACTTTTCTATCTGTAACAACAATAACTGAATCAAATATTTTGTTATCATTATTATCATGTAGTGAAGATAATCTATATGCAAGCCATGCTATTGAATTTGACTTTCCCGATCCTGCACTATGCTGGATTAAATAATTTTTACCACTACCATTTTCTTTAGCATCTGCAACAAGCTTTGTTACAGCATCTAATTGATGATATCTAGGAAATATCATTTTTCCTGTTCTCCATGATTTTATTGGCTCATAATCTAAATGCATATATTTTTGTAATATTTCTAATAAAGAATCTTTACATAAAACTTTTTCCCATAAATATGCTGTTCCAAATCCGTCTTGATTATTTGGATTACCTGCGCCACCAACATTTCCAGCACCATTAGACCCTTGATTAAATGGCAAGAAATATGTACCACCTTTAGCAAGTTTAGTAGTCATTACACATTCAAACAAATCAACGCCAAAATATACTAAGCTTCTTTCATTAAATCTAAATATTGGATCTTCTGGATCTCTATCGAATTTAAATTGATGAATTGAATTATTTATATCTTGACCTGTATATTGATTTTTTAATTCCATTATTACGATTGGAAATCCATTAACAAATAATGTTATATCAACACTGTTTTCATTATCCATAGAATAGTGCAATTGTCTTACACATTCTAATATATTACCATCATATAATTCCTCTAATTCTGGATTCATTGATGTTTCAGGTTTAAAGAATACTAATCTAAATTCCATACCATCAAGTTTAACTTTATCTCTTAAAGTAGAAAGTAATCCATGTTCCTTTATCTGTTCTTCAACTTTTTTTAAGAAATAATCTTTAGTATATTCACCATGAATAGACATTAATCTCATCCATTTTTTGTTTTGAGTAGATGCAATAAAATCAATTAATACATTAGGATTATATCCTTTTAATCTATCATATCCTAATCCATCACTAATATGATATCCACCTTTAGTAACTAAATATTTTTCAATTGATTCTTCAAAATTTTTTTCTTGAGTTTCCATACTACACCTCTCTTTTTCCTGTCACACATTCATAAATAAGTGATCTTTTATATTCTTCTAATTTTTCTATTATCTTCCTTCTATATTCAATAACCTCATCTAATTTTGAACATTCTTGATCTAATTTTTCTACTATAATATCCTGTTCTTCTTTAGTTGGTAAGTTTACATATGAGTTTAATATTTTACCTCTATTAACATTCGGTTGTGTTCCTCCTTCAGAGGTAGAAAGCCAATCAGAAACCAATTTTTTTATTGAATAAAAAATGTAGTTTAAATTAGCATCAGTTTCACTTAAAACACAACATGCTTGATTTGTGCAAGCATCAATATTAGAAATGGAAGAATTGCCTATTGATCCACCATACATTGCTATAACAATGAATGGTGCCTTATAAATCTTTAGAGCACTAACCTTTTCAACAGTATCCTCTTTTAATTTTTTGTTAGTATCTGTAATATAGCCACCATTTATATCACCAGATTGAATCCAAAAAATATCATCACCATATAAAGAACTATCATTAGAGTCAGGCGTGGTACCACTCCCAACCTTTTTAAAAACATATTTCAATTTTGTCTTAACTCCATTCGATGTGTTTTTGTATATCAATTGTAACTTGTATTCCTTTAGAAGTTCTATTTCTTTATTATTATCCACTATTATTTCATCTATTTTAGAGCAATGATCATTAAGATAAATTGCAATTCTTTTTTGTTCCTCGTAAGATGGTAATGGCAATTTATAGCTAGTCATTGTTTCCCAATTTAAAGTCCATCTATTATCAAATGAAACTCCTTTGCCATGAATAAACATTGCCTTAATCCAATACTGATACTTAAAAAAATAATCATAATATTTAGGAAATATTTTTTCTTTTTTTGCTAAATTTATGTAAGCAGGGCTGATAACTCCCTCAACTTCTGACAAACTACAATTGGCACCACTTATTAAATCCATTGGATTAATCATCAAATCATCTTTATACACTTTGTGGTAATTATCATAGCTTTCTGCTAATTGTCCTTCATTAGTTGAAATATCTCTTATTTTCACACCATCTCTAGCAAGTGATAAAACTGTTGGATTTTCTACATCATTAACTTCTTTCCTTCGATAAAAAATCTTATTAACAGTTGTAATACTCCATGTACTAGGCAATGAACCAATCCATTTAATACCACTATCTACTAAAACCCTACTCATTTTCTTGTAACTCCCTTAAAACACCATCAAGTTTTCTATCAATTTCAAGAATTTCATTCATTATTTCTTCTGTTTTGCGTGGTTCTTGATATTTATAAAAGTATTTAGTAAAAGATATTTCATATCCTATCTTGGTTTTAGATTCATCAATATAAGCATATTTAGCAAATGGAATTACTTCTCTATTCATGTATTCTTCAATTGTTTCTTGAAGTGGAATATTTTCGGTATCCGTTAATTCTTTATTAGGAATATATTCTCCTTTTTTATTTTTCTTTGGTGTTCCATCGTCATTTAATTCTGGTTGTAAAACTGTTACTTTTCTATAACCAAAGTATTCGTTTTCAAATATCTTTGAATACTCATTTTCAACAAAGTCACCATATATTTTAGTTATATTATCGATATGTTCTTTCGATAATTCATTTCTTTTGCTTCCTAAATTCTTTCTCATTTTATTATAAAATTCTGAAGCATTTATCAATTGTACTTTACCAACTCTATGTCCTGGTTTTTTATTTGATAAAATCCATATATAAGTTGCTATTCCTGTGTTATAAAACATATCATTAGGTAATTGAATAATGCAATCTAATAGATCGTTTTCTATAACATATCTTCTTATTTCAGATTCTCCAGATCCAGCATCTCCTTTAAATAATGCTGATCCATTATGTACTATTGCAATTTTAGAACCTTCTGGTTTCATTTTTGATACTGCATTTTGTAAGAACAATAGTTGACTATCGGATATTGCCGGTGTTCCTGCCGGGAATCTTCCATCACTACCCTTTTCTGCTTCTTTTAATACTGCAGCTTTTTCATTTTTCCATTCAATTCCAAATGGTGGATTCATTATAATATAATCAAAAGTTTCACCTGGAAATAAATCTCCAGATAAGGTATTTCCATGTCTTATATTATTGGAATCTTCTCCTTTAATTAACATATCAGCTTTACAAATAGCATATGTTTGAGCGTTTAACTCTTGTCCATAACATAACATTCTTGATGATGAATTTAATTTTTTTGCATATTCGATACTAGCAGTAAGCATCCCACCTGTACCACATGCTCCATCATAAACTGTTTTTATCTTTGAAGAATCTGCTAAATCTTCTTCATCTTCAAATATTAAATTAACCATTAATTCGATAACTTCTCTTGGTGTATAGTGTTGCCCTGCTTCTTCATTTGAAAGTTCATTAAATCTTCTTATTATTTCTTCAAATATATATCCCATTTCAATATTTGAAACATAATTTGGATGTAAATTTGCTTTTTCTGAATTAAATGTATCTATTACTTGATATAAAATTCCATTTCCTGCCATTTTTTCAATTTGCTTATTTAAATCAAAGTTTTTAATAATATCTTTTACTTCATCTGAATATCCATTTATATAATTGTAGAAGTTTTCTTCAATATTATCTGGATCATCTAATAACTTTTTAAAATCATATTTTGAAGTATTATAAAACTTTTGCCCTGCGGTTTCTTTAAGAATAAAATCTCTTTTTGCAAATGTTTCAGGATATTTTTTGGCCATTTCTAAAACTTTATCTCTTGTATCAGATAAAACTGAGTCAAATCTTTTTATTACTGTCAAAGGCAGAATAACATCTCCATATTCGTGTGGTTTATATACACCTACCAATTTATCTGCTATGCTCCATATCAATGAAGCTTTTTCACTTACTATTTTTGTTATATTACTCATTACTTATTACCTCTCTTCACTACTACTTGTTCTTTATCACTTTCTGGAGTGACTTTGCAATCCTTTCTGCTTGAAATCTTTATATTCTTTTTTTCATTCAAATAAAAGATTACAGAATCTCCTTCTTCAATATTTAATGTTTCTCGAACAATCTTCGGAATAGTAATTTGTCCTTTTGATGTTAACTTTGCTGAAGCTAACAATTCATTCTTTTCCCTCATATCATTTCTCCTTACTTTCCTTACTATAATAAGTATAACATAATTTGTTGATTTTTAAAATAAATTGACATAAATTGTTACAAAAAATTAATTTTTAAGTGATTAATACAAAGAATTGGAAGAATATTATGATTAGAAAATGTACTGATGAAGATATTTCTGATGAAGAATTAGAGAAAGTAATAGATCCCTTTTATGATAACTATCATGAGTATATTATTACTTACGTTATGCCTGAGGTAATTGCACTTTATATTGCTAGTTCTTTTGGTAGGAAAGCTATGTGGGAAGCAACATTTTATCAACATTATAATTCTGCTAAAGATACTTTTAATATTTGTGATGATGAAGATTATGAAAGTATTAAAGCTGAGGTAATAAAGTTATTAAGAATGAAGTATTCTTTAGAAATTATTAGTGAAGATCCATTAGATCTTAAAAAAATTGAGTATTAGTTTTTGTTCTAATACTCTTTTTGTTTTCCAAAAAACTCACGGAGAATTTAAATTTGTGTAAATGTAGGTGAGTTGTCAGTCGTGATATTTTTTACTTTTTTTATTTCTGTACCTTAGGGGGGACTACCAGTGTTCTATTTGATAATGGTTTTTACTATTTATTTTTTTACCACGATTAATATACTTTTGCATATCTTCTAATAAAAATCCAGGTATGATTTCTCTTTCTATCCATCTAATGGATTTATCATAGTTTCTATCTTCTTGTTCTGGTGATAATGGTACTACTCCTAATCTGAAGTAGCCATCTTTTTTCATTTGTTCTAAAATAGATAAATAGTAATTATTCTTAACTGTTTTAGTTTTATCTAAGATATCATGTATAGTTGGCATATAAGCTCTTTCTTTACAAAGCTCTATAATTGCTTTTTTTAAATACTTCTGGTTCTATATCTTGTAACATTTCATACCATATTGAAATATCATCATTACTGATTACTTTATGATAACAAGATGATAGTATTTTGATTTCTTCTACAAAATACAACTTATCCATTTTGTTTATCTCTCATTTCTTTAGCTCTTTTAATATCTTCTAAAGATATATCTTGAATAGTTTTAGCTTTTGCTTGCTGATGTAAGTATCTTTCAAATTTAGATCCAAATAATGTTTCAGGTGTAAGGTATGGTTTCATTTTAGGATTATTAATCCATTCATTTGTTTTCTTGTCTATAACTATTTTAATATCATCAATTGTATATTTTTTTAATATATTAGCTATTAACTTTTTATATTCATCTATTAATATAAAATTAGAATGTGTCTTATAATTTAAATAATCTATTATGTCTTGATACTCTTTTTTATTTATTTCTAGATCTTCTTATTAGTTATAATTACTAAGTTATGTTTATTATGTTTATTATCTATATATACCTTACTTTTTGTCTTACATTTATTCTTACATTTCGGCTTACTCTTGTCAGGATTCTTAATTCTATATTCTCTCATATTCATAGCTCATACTGTTGCTTGATTAGTAAGTATTAATGCATCTTCTACATAATACTTATCAACTCTTTTTTCTATCATTCCTGTATCCATAAAATAGTCAATAACTTCATTTATTAATTCTTCAGAATGATTGGTTTCTATTGATAATTCTTTTATTGTGTACGGAATCTTTTTAGATCCTACTTTTTTTATTAGATATCCATCTTTATTTATTGTTTTAAATACAAGTTTAAAATGTAAAATTATTTTTACATATGTCTTGACATTTTTTAGCAAAATGTAAAAAAAGACTTGACAAAATGTAAAACATTTTTATATAATATTTCACAAATCCATTGATTTTTTCAAAATTAATTGGTATAGTTATAGTAGGTAGTAACATAATATATAATGTAGTATGTACTACAATTTTTGCTCATTATCCAAGTGGTAAAAGAGCGGCGAAAACGGTAAGATTTAGTTCTTACCGTTTTCATTTTGCTTTTTTTCCTTCTTTTGCATCTGTTTTAGCTTATCGCAATATATAATTGGATATGCAGTTTTTAAATAGTAAAATGGCTTATTTGTTTTTTTATCTTTTCTTAATTCTAATATAATTAAATAATTTTCTTTTTTACACCATAAACAGTATTCTTTACCCCTATCATTTATAAATGAATAATTACTACAATTTTCATTATTACAATATGATATTATATGTTTTATCCACGGAATTTTATTTAATCTATTTGGATCATACAATCTTGCTTTCATATCTCTAGATATAATATGTTCAAAAGTTTGTTGTCTTAAATTATAATCTAAAGTTTTTGTTACTTTAACAGGAAGTCCTTTAAATGTTAGCCTATCATTATTTCCTATTTCTTTTAAGTAAACATTGTAAGCTTTATCGATACTATCTTTGCTTACATCATTTAAATCTAACTTAGATGGTAAATTACATTTTTCCATATTTCTTATGTCCTGGTTCCCATACAAATATATCAAATTTTCCATGAAACATCTTAGGCCTTGATGTAGACGTCAAATTCTTACCAGATAAATTTTCTATTATTTGTATTAATTGATTTTTTCCATCATTAGTTGCTAATTCCCTGTTTTTATAAGATACAGCACCAATCAGTAAATCTGTTAATTGCATTATTTCAACTTCATCGCTTCGTATTATTTGAACCCTATCGATTGTTTCTTCTGCAAAATCATATAATGTTCTATTTAAAACTGTTTTTAAATTTTTAACTCTTTCGCCGCCTAATGAGTCTTTTATATCCATATATATTCTATAATTGTTTTCTATGTCTATAAGTTCTTTTATCAATAAATAATATATTCTATTATACCAGTCATCATAAGATATATTATATTCTTTACAGTTTAAATTCTTCTTATTTGTTGCTACAACACATCTAAAATTCAATTTGTCGTTATCAAAAAAATATTTTATTAACTCTATATAATAATCGATCTTATTTTGATGAACCTTATTCCACTTAGTTTCGTTACTTAATGAGATGCCGTACTTTTCTTTTATTTTTCTTATATCATTATTTATTTCATAACTATACTTTTTTTCACAATACACAGTACCTATAACCATAATATCGTTACCATCATATTGAAGATGACAACTTTCATCACAATATAAATTATATATTTTTGACATAATCTTAATGCCTCCTATTCTACTACTGATAAATATCTATCAAGCATTTCATTTTCTGCTTTTGTTACTAATTTAACAAAATCAGTATAATCCCCAGTTGTATGTGCTTTATCAAGCGCTTTATAATATTTTAATCTATTATCTTTTTTAATAATAACTGGTACATATCCACTTCTCATTAATTCCATATTCATTATCAATCTAGATGTCCTACCATTTCCATCAATAAAAGGATGGATCTTAACTAATTCTCCATGTAATAATGCTGATCTTACTATTGGATGATATTTATCCCATTCATCATAATTCATTATTAATTTTTCCATTAATTCCGGAACCTTTATATATTGTGGTGGTCTATGTTGTGCGCCACTAATAATTACATCATGATTTCTATATTTTCCGGCATTTTCATCATCAATTCCTTTTAAAACTAATTGATGTAATCCTTTAATATTCCATTCAGATATTTCACTTTTTGTACCAATTAATTCTTCTAAGTATTCAATAGCATTTTTATGGTTTATGGCTTCTAAGTGTTCTCTTACAGATTTTCCACCTATAGTAATACCTTCTAATACTACTTTAGTTTCTTTTAATGTTAATGTATTACCTTCAATACCATTACTGTTATATGTCCATTCTAGATTAATTGCATTTTGTAATGACTCAGTTGCTTCTTTAGATAATGGCCTTTTACTATTTAATTTTGCAAGTTTTTCATCAACTTCTTTAAAATAAAATTCAGGTAGATCTATTTTGAATTCTATTTCATCTTTTACTCTTTTATCTATTGGCTTATTAGCATCATCTGGAATATTCCATGTTGTGCCTATTTTTTCAGCACCTTCAATTCTTCCATCTTGAATAAGTTGTCTTATTCTTCTTTCACTAATATTCCACTTTTCACTAGCTTCTCTAATTTGCATAGTTATCACCTCTATATATAGATTATACCGTTTCTGGAATAATATGTCAATATATTTTATGCCATTTGCGGTATAATGTTATTTTTTCATTCATACGGATCATTTATATTTTATCCGTATCATTGTTAAAATTAAAAATCCATTGAATATTTTTGACACTTTCAGCACTTTTCTTCAACAAACTATTTTAAAAAACAATTTTTTTTGTACCTAAATTGTACCTAAAATTATTTTAGCAATAATGATGGCTCGCAAGACCTTATAAAATGGGCACAAAAATGAGAGCACGGTTAAATGCCCTCTTCAAAGGAAACTAGACACAAATCTAGTTTTTCTTTTGTTTAAATCTAATATCAAAGTTAGGAAATGCTTTTATAACTCTCCTAGTAAGTTTACCCTTGCTAAGAAGAATTTCCTTAACTTTAGCATTAATTTCTTCAGTACTATCCTTAAATACTACTTTACCAACATTCTTAATTTTACTAGTAACACTAAACGAAACAAAGAAATCAATAACAAATAATACCATCAAAATTGAAACAACACATTTTAATAATATAGGATCTATCTTATTTAAAATATTTATTAAGAATGGATTAATTAAATAAACCATAACTAACCCCATAATACCAAATACTATTAAATTAGATAAACATATTCTCCCATTAATATTAAACTTTTTATTAGAATAATCCCACCATCTAGTTTTAAATATTTTTTCCATAATATAACTAGTCAAATATTCAAGTATTGAACAAACTATAACAGCCATACAGAAAAGTACAATTGGATCACTCTGGTACTTTGTTAAAAGAATAGTTATTAATATACCACCAGTACCATAAATAGGTACTACTGGTCCAATTAAGAAACCTCTATTAACAAATTTATGATCTTGAATTAGAAAAGCACTCACTTCAACTATCCACCCAATAAATGAATATATTAAAAATAATGCTATTAAAATAAATGTCTTATACATATAAATACCTCATTTTTTAATAAATTACTCTGTTCTAAGAGCTATTACTGGATCCTTTTTACTAGCCATATTTGCAGGTATAGCACCACCTATAAGTGTTAAAGCTGTACTAATAACTATTAAAAGTAAAGCATGTAATGGATCTAATATTGCAACATTACTCAAACCAGTTAAATCTTTTAAAATAATATTAACAGGAATTATCAATAATCTTGCAATTAATACACCAATTAAACCACTTAGCACACCAACAATAAAAGTTTCAGCATTAAATACTCTACTAACATCTTTCTTTCTAGCTCCTAAGCTCCTTAAAACACCAATTTCCTTAGTTCTCTCTAAAACACTTATATAAGTAATAATACCTATCATAATAGAACTAACAACTAAACTAACTGCACTAAAAGCTATCAACACTACAGTAATCGCATCCATTATTTTAGAACCAAAACTAATAAATGTACTAGCTAAATCATTATAAACAATTATATTCTCATCATTTTTATCAATATTATATTTATCCAAATATTCTATAATTTTATCTTTACTCTCAAAATCTTTAGGATAAATATTTATCATAAATGGTTCATCCTTACTACCTAAATATAGTAACATATTATCTTTACTATCACTATCTAACTTTTCTCCAGTAAAAACACTATTATCACTTTTACTTTGACTTAAAACAATATCACTACTACTATTAACACTAATAACTTTTTCTACTAAATCATTCTTATACAAAATAGAACCAATATTATTACTACTCATCATACTACTAGTATCAGTAATATTTCCTAAACTATTCATACTTGTTGCTATCTGTCCTAAATAATTATCTTCTTTATTTCTTACAATACCAACTACTTTTAAAGTAAGATTTTCTTTATTATAATAAACATCATCTAAGTTAGAATTAGGTATAAACATATTCATATATTTAGTATAATACTGATTATTAAAAACCAACTTAATTTCTTTACCTAAAACTTCTTTAAAATCAATTTTTTCTTTATCACTAAGTCCTAAAGCTTTTAATATCTTAGTATCTACTCTATTTTTAGAATCAACTACAAGTACTATATCAGTAATATCTTTAGGATACTCCCCATCTAATAAATCAAATGCTTCCATCATAAAATCTTCTTTATCAAGTTCTTTAGGAATAACACCCATATTTAATTCATTAGAGCTTACACTTTTAACATCTTCTCCATTTTTAACAAGTAAATTTAAATTTGTTGCCCTTGTAAAACTAATACCACTAATTAAAGAATCATCTAACTTTTCTATATATTCAATATATTCCTTAGTTATATTATTAGTATGTAACATATTATAAGAATTAATATCAAAAGAATAAATTACTTTATCTTTAGGATAATCTCCTTCACCTGGCATCATACTTCCCATCATTTCTTCCATTTGTTTTTCATCCATACTCATAGTACTCTTACTTATTGTTATAGGAAAATTACTAAGAGTATTCTTTTGATATATATCAACTTGTTTATCAAATCCATTACTTAAACTAAGTATAATGCTTATTCCAATAATACCAATACTAGAAGCAAAAGCAGTTAAAAATGTTCTACCTTTCTTAGTCCTAATATTATTAAAACTTAACTTTAAAGCTGTTAAAAAACTCATCTTAGTTTTCTTAATCTCTATATTATTTTTATCTTTATACTTTTCTTTAGGTAAACTATCACTTATAACTTCTCCATCTTTTACTTCAATAATTCTAGTTGCATACTTTTTAGCTAAATCCGGATTATGTGTTACCATAATAACTAATTTTTCTTTAGAAATCTCTTTAATAAGTTCCATTATTTGTTTACTAGTTTTAGTATCCAACGCCCCAGTAGGTTCATCAGCTAATATTACTTCCGGATCATTTACTATTGCTCTAGCAATAGCAACTCTTTGCATTTGCCCACCACTAAGTTGATTAGGTTTCTTATAAGCATGATCTTTAAGTCCCACCCTATCTAGTGCATTAAGTGCTTTTTCTTTTTTATTTTTTACTCCACTTAAAGTTAGACTCATTTCTACATTTTCTAATACAGACAAATGTCCAATCAAATTATAACTTTGAAATATAAAACCAACACAATTATTTCTATAAGCATCCCATAAATTATCATTAAATTTTTTAGTACTCATATTATTAATAATTAAATCTCCTGAGTCATATCTATCAAGTCCTCCAATAATATTAAGAAGTGTAGTTTTACCACTTCCACTTGCACCTAATATACAAACAAACTCATTCCTATCAAAAGTAAGGCTAACACCTTTAAGAGCATGTTGTACAAATTCACCAGTCTTATAACTTTTTTTAATATTTTTTAACTCTAACATTTTTTATCTCCTTCCAACATATCATTAAATTTTACTAATCTATTATAAAAACCACTCAATACTTCATTATCAACATTTCCTAATATTTCTTTCTTCAAAATATTAAATTCATTAATTAGTTTTTTAGAAAGAATAACACCACTCTTAGTTAAAGAAATACCTTTAATACTATTATTAACTAATTTCTTGCATTTTAAACTAATCAAAACTTTAGTAGTCATTCCTTTATCAAAGTCAGCCATTTTAGTTAAATCTTTAAAACTAATTAAAGGACGTTCATTAATAATAAGTAGATAAATAACTTCAGTAACATTTACATTATATTCTTTTATTCTAGAATTAATTAATTTATATATCTTCTTCTTAATAGAACCAAATATTAAAAATAATTTATCCTCTTCACACATATCACACCTCTGTTGACTATTCAACAAAATAATAATACTACACTCATTTTCCATTGTCAAATATTTTTTAATTAAAAGTATAAATTATTTAAAAGATAAAAATCTCAAAACAAAAATAAATGACTTAAAAGCTAACATAAAAAATTTATTACTTACCATAAATTTCTAGGATACTCTCCTTCTTTAATCAACTCATTAATTTTACTAACTAATAACTCTTTATCTTCTTTATAAGTAATTCCAAACCATTTACTAGTAGTTTCAAGTACTTTCACTTTAACCAAATCTTTACTTAAATACCTACTTACTTCTACTGGTATTAAATATTCAAGTGTCATAATATCATTAGTCTCTAAAAACTCTTTAAAATTACTTTCAATTAAATCAAATATTCTAGGAGTAAATCCAAACATATTCATAGACACTGGAGTACTATCATTTACCTTTACTTCTTCACAAGTAAATAAACTACTTGCTTCATACACTCCATCAGCAAACTCTATTTTACTTTCAACTATTTCATTTAAGTATCCATCACTTATATAACATACTCCTCTTTTAACACTACCATTACTTGATAAAGTTGCTCCTAGTTTATAACTTACTATTCCAAAATCATTTTTAGTATTTTTTAGAAACTCACTTAATTGTTTAAATGAATCATATCCGTAAAAATCATCTGCATTAATAATAGCAAAATTTTCCTTAACAACATTTTTACAACACAATATTGCATGTGCAGTTCCTAAAGGTTTAGTTCTTTCTTTAGGAATACTTATTGGTACATTTTCATTACTTTGAAAAACATATTCCACTTTAATCTTTTCTTCAATTCTCCTACCAATAGTTTCTTTAAAAATATCATAATTTTCTTTTTTAATAATAAATACAACTTTATTAAATCCACTTCTTATAGCATCATAAATTGAATAATCAATAATAAATTCTCCATTTGGTCCAACTGGTTCAATTTGCTTTAATCCACCAAATCTACTACCAATACCAGCAGCCATAATTACTAATGTCATATTTCACTACCCTTCATAATAATTGTACCAAAGAAATAACAGAAATACTATACATTTATTAATTAATACAAACAAAAAAGTCCAATATTGGACTTATATACTAATTGGAGGATCCGGCCGGAGTCGAACCGGCGCTCGCGGAGTTGCAGTCCGATGCCTTAGCCTCTTGGCTACGGATCCAACACAAAGTAATTATATTATATCAAACAATATGTGTTTTTTAAAGAGAAAATTACACTTTTTTATACAAATTGATATAATTCATGTACATTTAGACATAATTAATATAAAAAATATATAGATTTATTAATAAACACAAAATAAAAATTACCACCTAATTAAGTTAGTAATTTTTATTCAATATAATTAATACAAATTTATCAAAAATTGATTATTTCTTACTATTAATATCAAATCTATAGAAGAACTATTAGTAATTTCTCTAGGTACTTCTATATAAACATTATTAGTATTAATATCAAGTGAAATAACATTAATAACAGGATTTTTAACATATCCATCTATATTATAACTAATATTTCCAAAATACTTTATAAAATCACTATTAGTTTTAAGATATTTATTAATATACAAACTCTCATCTATCTTCTTATCCAAAGTAAGTTTCAAAATAGTCCTATCATTTTTAGCCATTACATCAGGTTTAATAATTTTTTTACCATCATAAGTTTTACCATTAACTGTATACTTATAATTTTCTACAAAACTATCATTAATCTCATAAGAAATTACACTTACTTCACTATTCTTTAAAGTAGTATTTTTTAAACTAATAACATCATTCATCTGATAAACATTAACCTCTTTATCAAGAAATAACTCTTTAACATCCAAATTAACTTCTTTATACTTACTAGCTATATCTCCATTAATAATACTAACATCTTGAAGTAATCTAAATTTAGCATTATTAAAAGTTAAATTACTAGGTATTTCAAAAACAACTATATACTCATAACTATGTCCTGCTAACAAAACTGTATTTTTAGTAAAATTTTCTCCCAAATCAACTAAGAAATTTCCCTTACTATAAACTGGATTATATATTTTATCATCAAGAACTAATCTTATTTTTTCCACATCCACACTAGTCTTTAAAGAGTTAGTATTTTCCATATTCACTTTAACAACTACATATCTTTTATTCTTTAAAATATTATTACCACCATAGTCTATATCAGTAACATAAGAAGCATCTACTTTAAAAACTATACCATCTACACTAAACGTAGTATTTTCTTTATAAGTTTTATTAAACACCGATACTCTTAAATAAACAAGAAAGAAGACGACTAATGATAGTACACCACATATAGTACCAAAGAAGAATTTATTTTCTAAAACATAATATTTAAATTCTCTTAACATTTTTCTAACAGTTCTTTTATATTTATAAGCATTACTTCCTAAAGTAACTTCTATTTCTTCTTGATCTTCTTCTGCTATATCAAGTTCTTCTAAGTCTTTTTTAAAATCAAACTTTTTTATATCAAAACCTACCGCACGAATTACATGAAAAGCCAAAAGTATATACTGAGGAACATATGCTATAATTATAATATCCCTATAAGCCCTTATACCCCTTACATTAATTTGATTTAAACTAATATTACTAAATACATTAAAATATACTATAAAAAGAATAAATAAAACAAAATAAAATCCAATAGTAAATATATATAAATTTCTACTTTTATTCTTCCATTTCATTAACAAATACACGAAAGCACTTATCACAATAATAAGAATAATAGAAATAAACATATAAAAATTAATATATGACCCACTATTTAGTGTATAATAACCATTCTTAACATACTCATTAAAAAAACTAACAATACTACTAGTTTTACTAATTAAAAATACCATTAATAAAGATAAAATAACATGTATTAATCTAAAGTGCTTTATCATAAAAGCATAAGGTTTTTTAATAATCACACTATCCAACTCCTATTCTAATAATATTATAAAATAAAAGGAAGTAAATTTCAAGATTACTCCCTATAAAAAATCATCTGACCTGGTAATAAATATATAGTTTTATTTTGCTTAACAATATCACTTTCATTTGCACCAAACACCTTAGAAACTAAATTCAATGTATCATCATCCTTAGTAATATAATACTGTATACCCTTTTTAGGTATAATAAGTGTTTGATTAGGATAAATATATTCTTCTACCTTTAAACCATTTAACTCACTAACCAATTTAGGATTAACATTAAACTTTTTACTTATACTATAAAGAGTATCTCCCTTATTAACAGTATAATAAGTATAATACTCTGTATCCATTACCTTTCTAAATTCTTCCATTAAATCACCTATACTAATATATGAAAAAAAACTAATTATGTTAATTAACAAACTAGTTTCTTTACTTATTATAAACAAAAACATTACTATTTTTATTAAAATTAAATTCAAAATAATGTCCTAAATAATTTATCTTTCCTTCATAATAATTATATAAATTATCCTTATATATAAAATATATTCTATCATTTATATAGTC
>ENA-OUNS01000109-OUNS01000109.1-human-gut-metagenome-genome-assembly--contig:-NODE-109-length-59478-cov-12.765714_pt1 | contig 59478 bp, 47 predicted proteins | sample MGYA00243237_ERZ505104 | MGnify/ENA primary metagenome ERZ505104 (study PRJEB26097, sample SAMN02711295) | human gut metagenome | biome: Gut microbiome | host: Homo sapiens | place: Denmark...
TTTTGTTGCTCAGGTGCTTATAAAAAATATTAAATTATAGTGTTGCGGAAATTAGGAACAAAGTAAAAAAATGAAAAGATTGCTATTCGTTACTCTTTCTGCGCTGTTATGCAGTTGTCTTTTGGCACAAACAAGAATGATTGTGATGTCGGATATTGGAGGGTCAGATCCTGACGACACACAGTCGATGGTACATCTGCTTGTTTCACTCGATAGAGTGGAACTTGAAGGCTTTATTTCTCAACATGCATGGGTGCCATACGGAAATGGCGCTGTTACCCTTATCAATCAAGTGATTGATGCCTATGAAGAGGTTTATCCTAACTTGCAAGTGCACAGCAACAAGTTTCCAACGGCATCGTATCTACGGTCTGTTGTAAAGGTCGGACAAGCGGAGGCAGCCATGCACGGTGTAGGAGAAGGTAAGGATAGTGAGGGTTCTGAGTGGTTAATCAAAACCATCGATAAAGATGATGAACGTCCTATATGGATTACAGCATGGTCCGGACTCAACACTTTGGCACAGGCACTTTGGAAAGTGAGTCACACTCGAACGGCAGAACAAGTGGAGCGATTTGTTAGCAAGGTCAGAGTATATGATGTATTGGGACAGGACGATGCAGGAGCATGGATCGTCAAAAACTATCCCAACCTCGTCTATATCCGCAATACGGAGATTTATGGATGGCCACCGTCCGATGAGTGGGTTTGTAAAAACGTACAAGAGGTTGGGCCCTTGGGAAAATGCTATCCTAATCGTATCTGGGCCACAGAAGGTGATTCTCCGTCATTTATGTATTGTCTAAGCAATGGCTTGAATGACCCCGAACATCCAGAATATGGAGGATGGGGTGGTCGCTTTTCTACAGGAAAGGTTGCTGGTATCAGAGGTATGGACTGGGTGAAACGCAACGGTCTTGACGAACCGCAGTATGATCCTTACTACATGATTCCTGCAGCGAAAGAAGGTAGTGCGGCTATCACCAGATGGAAGGATGCAATATATAATGATTTTATTGCCAGAATGCAATGGACGGTGAAGGCAGACTACAAGGCTGCCAACCATCATCCCGTGGCAGTTGTTGGTAAAGACGGTTCGCTAAACAGTGTGCATGTCACTTGCAAGGCAGGGAAAACGATAGTATTGAATGCCTCCAAATCTTCTGATCCTGATGGAGATACTCTTACTTTTGATTGGAGTATCTATCGTGAGGCAAGTGGATATCAAGGGGATGTCACTATCATAGAAAAAGACCAAAACCGTTGTCGGGTAATGGTTCCCGCTGATGCCAGAGGCAAAGACTGTCATGTTATTCTGCAGGTAACAGATGCTGGCATCCCTGCACTCACGTCATACCGAAGAGTTATTCTGAATATTAACTAAATAGGCTTGATGCTCACACAAATAAGATGAAGTTTATGTGGAGGAGAAAGGCATCCAGGGAAGATGGAAGGGACGACAGCTGCAGGATAGCATACAGGTGTTTGCTGACTTGGTGAAGAAACACTATGGCAAGTATCCTATCATCTATAGCAACGAGAGCTTCTATAATAAGGAGATGGGGGCGAAGTTCAATCGTTATTATCTTTTCATCGCCAATTATAACTCCCGACAACCCTCTATCGGCGGCAGAGGAAAGTGCAATATCTGGCAGTATTCCGAAACCGGACATTTGCATGGTATTGGAGAAAGGGTAGATTTAAGCAGATTCATGAATGGTACAACCTTCAAGGATTTGATGCTATAGGCATTGATGATTTCATACACATAAGCGAGTATTTGATACAATCCACGTATGGATAGCATCATTACTTGCTTATTTTTTTCTACTTTTGCATTATTATGAAGAAGTTATTGATCATATTGGGAATAGAAATATCTATGTTTTTTAATTATATGTTTGAAGATTATGAAGAAGTTATTGTTGTTTATAGCTGGAATCTCAATCCTGTTTTTAGCAGGTTGCTCCAATGGAAATCAGAGCCATGGCAATGAGGGCATGGGAGACAGCCTTCCTGCTGATCCTCCATTGGGTTATGTCATAGAGTTAAAGCCTTTGGGAAATTTCTCACATCAGGAGGCAGAACAGTTGAGAGAAGAACTCGTGAAGCAATTGGGTATCATTTTCAATAAGGTACCAAAGGCTGAGTTGGAGGCTTCTGTATTTGTAGGAGACAAGAAAGAAATACCTGCCTCATGTTTCTACAAACCAAGAAACAGGTATTGGGCTGGGGGAATCCTGAAAATGTTGCATGAAGAGCATGGAGGTAATGATGAAATCGTAACGATAGGTTTGACGCATCGAGACATCTCTACTTCTATTCATGGACAATACAACTATGGAATCATGGGATTGAGTTTCCGGCCAGGTGACGCCTGTGTGGTTTCAACCTTCCGATTGAAACGAAAGGATGACTTATGGAAAGTAACAATCCATAAATTCCTGCATTCTCGCGGCTTGCCGCATTGCAAATAGCAACTATTTTTCTCCGTTTTTATGCATATTCTTGCAGAAAAGTAAGCAAAAAAGATAAAATTGCAGCAAAAAGCAATAATTTTTGGGAATTTATGCTTGATATTGTAGAAAAAGTCTTAACTTTGCAGCGGATTTGAGAAAATAAGCAGTTTCCGGCTATCAGAAGATGAGAAATCATGAAGCTATCAGAAAATGAGAAATCATGAAGATGATAAGGGGGCTGGCTTTCTCTTCCACAGTTTACACTTATAACAACTTTATAAATTAAAAGATTCGATTATGAAAGTAGCAATTGTTGGTGCAAGTGGCGCAGTTGGACAGGAATTCCTGCGTATCCTTGCTGAGAGAAATTTCCCTATGGATGATTTGGTGTTGTTTGGCTCTGAGCGTTCTGCTGGACGAAAATACAACTTCAAGGGAAAGGACTATGAGGTCAAACTTTTGCAGCATAACGATGACTTTAAAGATGTCGATATTGCTTTCACATCTGCTGGTGGCGGCACTTCAGAGGAGTTTGCCGAGACTATCACCAAGTATGGTGCCGTGATGATTGATAACTCTAGCGCATTCCGTATGTGCGACGACGTGCCTCTGGTTGTGCCTGAAGTAAATGCTGAGGATGCCCTGAACCGCCCTCGCAACATCATCGCCAACCCTAACTGTACCACCATCATGATGGTTGTAGTGTTGAAGCCTATCGATAACTTGAGCCATATCAAGAAGATTCATATCTCTTCTTACCAGAGTGCTTCAGGTGCTGGTGCTGCTGCCATGGCTGAACTTGAGCAGCAGTATAAGGATATCCTCGAGACCGGTAAGACTGAGCATATCAATAAGTTCCCTCATCAGTTGGCATACAATGTCATTCCACAGATTGACAAGATGACTCCTAACGATTACACCAAGGAGGAGATGAAGATGTATAACGAGACCCGCAAGATTATGCACTCTGATGTTCGCACCAGTGCTACCTGCGTTCGCGTTTCTTCACTCCGTTCTCACTCAGAGAGTGTTTGGTTTGAGACAGAGAAGCCATTGGCAGTAGAGGACATCCGCAAGGCTTTGGAGGCTGCTCCAGGCGTAACTGTAAAGGATGATGCCCAGAACTACGTTTATCCAATGCCATTGGAGAGCGCCGGCAAGGACGATGTATATGTAGGTCGTATCCGCAAGGATCTGGCTGATGACAATGGTAACACATTGTGGTTGACTGGCGACCAGATTCGTAAGGGTGCTGCCCTGAACGCAGTTCAGATTGCTGAGTACTTGATTAAGGTGGGCAACGTAAAGTAAGCCATACCTTATTTATATAAAAGAATATGAGGAAGTTAAGGGATAATGAATTTTATCTCTTAACTTCTTTTCGTCTTTATACGATTCTGAATAGGAAAGTAAGAATATGCTTGAAAGATTCAAACAATTACTCGGTGAGATGAACCGGGGCATTTATGAGAAGGAGACGGAGATATCGCTCTCGCTCCTGGCAGCTCTGGCAGGTGAGAGTATCATCTTGCTGGGACCTCCGGGAGTGGCAAAGAGTATGGTAGCCAGACAGTTGAAGACGGCGTTTAGGGATGCTCAGAGCTTTGAGTATCTGATGTCGCGATTCTCTACACCCGATGAAATCTTCGGCCCGGTGAGCATTCAGAAACTGAAGACTTCGGATACTTACGAACGTGCGATGGAGGGTTATCTGCCTACTGCCGATGTGGTTTTCCTGGATGAAATCTGGAAGGCGGGACCTGCGATCCAGAACACGCTCCTTACGGTGATTAACGAGAAAATCTTCAGAAACGGCAATCGGGAAATGCATCTTCCTCTGAAACTTCTCGTGGCTGCAAGTAATGAGTTGCCGGCTAAGGGAGAAGGACTGGAGGCGCTCTGGGACCGATTCGTCATCAGAATAGAGAGTAGACCGATAAAACTGGAGAAGAATTTCCGGGCGATGCTCTTGGAATCTCACGCAGATTTCTCTGGTTCTACAGGGATTTTAGGTCACGCAGATTTCGCAGATAACGCAGATTTTTCTGATTTGAAGATTACTGCTGAGGAGTATGCTGAATGGGCGGAGAAAATCTGTAAGATTGGCGTGAAGGAGGAGGTGCTTGATGCAATTTCCGCTATCCGTAAATCTCTGAGAGCCGTGAATGTGGATGAGGCTGCCGAGCGCAGAAACATCTATGTGAGTGACCGAAGATGGAAGAATATCGTCCGCCTGCTTCGCACTTCTGCCTTTATGCAGGATAGGGAAGAGGTGGATATCTGCGATTTGCTGCCTATCTACCATTGTCTGTGGCAGGAACCGGAAGAGCGGGATGCTATCCGAAACATCGTGATCCGTGCCCTCTTTTCTCCTTTTGCAGACAAACTCGTGGAGATGAAGAATGCGCTTGCTGAGGACATCAAATATCATCGTGTACGCAGGAATCCGGAGGATGGAAGGGATTACGAGGGGGAGATAGAAAACCTTTCGGATGGCTTGACCTCGTTGGAAAAGCAGTTGGGTGAGAATCTCTTCGCATCTGCTGATGATAAGGCGGAAATATCGGCTTATCTCCGTGATTTCTATAAGGAACTGGCGTTTACCCGTCAGGATACGATGAAACTCTATGAGGTTTAATCGCCTCCTATTACATTATTATATATAGAAGAATCAAAACATGATGAATGAACAGAAAATATTGACTCCTGAGTTGGAGGCGCGTGTTCACCAGGCTGTGGATAACTTTATGCAGGGCTATGGCTGCTGCCAGTCGGTAGTGGCTGCCTTTGCCGATTTATATGGTCTTGATGATGAGATGGCGAAGCGCATTGGTGCCGGCTTCGGTGGTGGAGTAGGCAGAATGAGAATGATGTGTGGTGCTGTTTCGGGCATCGTGGTGCTCGTTGGCTTGGATTGCGGACAGACCGAGGGGGATGACCGTGAGGGCAAGTCGGCATGCTATAAGGTGGTGCAGGATTTGCTCGCCAAATCGAAGGAGCAGAACGGTAGTATCATCTGTGCCGAAATCCTCGGCTTGAAGGGTCACGAGAAAGCGCAGTCCAGCTATGTGGCTTCGGCAAGAACGGCAGAATATTACAAGTCTCGCCCTTGCGCAGCCAAAGTAGAGAGTGCTGCAAGAATCTTCGCAGAATATCTGATGGAGAAAAAATAAGGATTTACTCCTATGAAATATCAGAATAACAAGGACTTGGCGGAGGCACAGTATTACTTGAAGATGCTGGATGATTTCTGCAAGTCGGGACAGGTGAAGGTTCCTGATCCGACAGGCACTACCATGCCTTGGAATTTAAAGGAAGACCCGCTGAAGGATTATCTCATTCATCTCTTTACCCTGAAAGTAACCATAGAAGAAACTGGCGAAGAGGTGCAGAAATTCGTGCGACAGGTGGTGAACAGCAAGATTAAGAGCAAGGTGTTCTATGATAGCGTGGGAAAATTCATCGTGGAATGCGTCCATCACATGCGGTTCCAGCGCCAGCGTGCCTGGACCGAGAGTCATCGGGCAGATGATGTGCTCGATTGGGCTCCCTTCAAGCGGATGGATGAACAGGTGTGGCTCCCTTTGCTCGACCAGCTGGAACAGGAACATGCTGAAGATGGGTTCGATAAACCTTTCTTCCTCAAGCTGATGACTGGAGGCGGGGCTTCGAAACCCGAAAACTGGGAAAGGCTGGTAAGAGACTGGAAGGTCTGCATCGACCATCAGGTATTGAACAAGTTGAAGGACTTCATCTCGCTCCGTCAGAACAACTTCGAAACAGGACTGGTGCGCATGATGGACCAGATAACCCGCAACATGAAGACGAAGGGCGTTTCGGAACAGCGCGCCGTACAAGCCTGGGAACTGATGACGAACGGATGGACCGAAACGGAGTTTGAACGCCGTCTGAACCAGGTGAAGATTCAGGACAAATATCCCGAAATCAAGGAAATTGTGGCGAAGATGGGACGAGTAGCCGATGCCAACGGCAAAGACCGGCTCACCATCGCATCGGGCGTAGAGATGAAGATGGAGCATTCAGCGGGTAGCGATATCGAGGGCATTACCGTGGGCGATGATCTCAACTCCCTTCTCCCCCTCGAACTGGCACAGTACAGCGATGAAGATATGGAGGGCCTCTTTATCTATAAGTATCGCACGCGAAGACTCCAGACCTTCCGTTATAAGAGCGAAATGTCGAAACCATCCCGCAAACTGGGCTTTACCCATGCCTCCCGCAAGGGTCCGATGATCGTCTGTCTGGACACCTCAGCCAGTATGTATGGCACGCCCGAAAGGATATCCTCTACACTCATCTCTCTGCTGGAAGAAACGGCAGAAGATCTGGAGCGAGACTGCTTCCTGATAGATTTCTCCGTCAGTACCCGTGCCATCGACCTGATGGCGAAGCGCAAGGCAGAGCGCCTGAAGAGAATAGGAATCACTATGATGGAATCAGCCGAAGCAGATGCAGCTCCGTCCGACGGAGATGGACAGGCGCATACCGGGCGAGGCATCCGGCGGCAGCCTACCACAACCCACCTTCCATTTATCGGAGGCGGAACATCGGCAAAGAAGATGATGACCCAGATGTTCGACCTTCTCGACAACGACGGACTCCATTACGTGAATGCCGATGTGCTTTGGATTACCGACTTCCTGATTCCAGATCCGCCACAGCAGCTGTTGTCGGGATTCCGGGAATACAAGGAGACGGGTACCCGATTCTACGGCATCCGTATCGTGCGTGATGACGACAAGGAGCCGAACAGCTGGAAGGAGTACTTCAATCAGATTTACACCATCCGGTACCGCCCGCTGCGAAGATATTAAAGAAGATGTTAAGGCAGAAAAGGGGTATCAGATGATAATAGAGACATGTATGAAATGTATCAAGAACTTTATCATATGTTACATTTGGCGCAAAATTTCGGTTTTGCGCCATTTTTTTGAATTAAAAATTCCTTAAAACGCTTGGTGATACAAAATATATTTGTACCTTTGTGCTCGGAACAATGAATAATTGTCAGCCAAACAAATTTAGAAAAGAATCAATAAATATAAGCAATTTATACAAAAACTTAAGTAATAAACTAAAATTATGGTAAGCAACAACATTCCACAAGTAAAGCTCGGTATTATTGCCGTTAGCCGTGACTGTTTTCCAATCGCGCTTTCTACTCAGCGCCGTGAGAACATCGTAAAAGAGTACAAGGGTGAAATCTTCAACTGCCAGACTACAGTTGAGAACGAGAAAGATATGCTCAAGGCTTTGGGCGAAGTGAAAGAGCAGGGCTGCAACGCTTTGGTTGTATTCCTCGGTAACTTCGGTCCTGAGACTCCTGAGACTTTGATTGCAAAGAACTTCGATGGTCCTTGTATGTTTGTTGCAGCTGCAGAGGGTGACGGCGACATGATCAATGGTCGTGGCGACGCTTACTGCGGTATGCTCAACTGCTCTTACAACCTCGGCATGCGCCACCTGAAGGGTTACATCCCTGAGTATCCTGTAGGTACAGCAGAGGACGTAGCTAAGATGATTCAGGATTTCGTACCAGTAGCTCGCGTTATCCTCGGTTTGAAGGGTTTGAAGATTATCACCTTCGGTCCACGTCCACAGGACTTCTTCGCTTGCAACGCTCCAATCAAGGGCTTGTACGAACTCGGTGTAGAGATTGAGGAGAACTCAGAGCTCGACCTTCTCGTAGCTTACAAGGAGCACGAGAACGACCCACGTATCGACGAGGTTTGCGCTGATATGGCCAAGGAGATGGGCGAAGGCTGCTACTATCCTGACCTCAGTCGCAGAATGGCACAGTTTGAGTTGACATTGCTCGACTGGGCAGAGGCTCACAAGGGTTCTCGCCAGTATGTAGCATTCGCTGACAAGTGCTGGCCTGCATTCCCAAGCCAGTTCGGTTTCGAGCCTTGCTATGTAAACAGCCGTCTCGTTAGCCGCGGCATTCCTGTAGCTTGCGAGGTAGATGTCTATGGTGCGCTCTCTGAGTACATCGGTATGTGTGCTTCTGACGATACCGTTACATTGCTCGATATCAATAACTCTGTTCCTCAGTATATCTATGATGAGGACATCAAGGGCAAGTATGATTATAAGTTGACTGATACCTTCATGGGCTTCCACTGCGGTAACACTCCACAGTGCAAGATGTGCTCTAGCCGTAAGATTAAGTATCAGCTCATCCAGAACCGTTTGTTGGAGAATGGTGGTAAACCAGACTTCACCCGTGGTACTTTGGAGGGTGATATCGCAGCTTCTGACATCACATTCTACCGTCTGCAGTGCGATTCTGAGGGCAACCTCCGCAGCTACATCGCAGAGGGTGAGGTTCTCGATGTTCCTACCCGTTCATTCGGTGGTATCGGTATCTTCGCCATCAACGAGATGGGCCGCTTCTATCGTCACGTATTGATTCAGAAGGGTTATCCACACCACGGAGCCGTAGCATTCTCTCACGTAGGTAAGACCTTGTTCGAGGTATTCAAGTATCTCGGCATCAAGGATATCGCTTACAACCAGCCAGCTAGCCTGCCTTACCCAACAGAGAATCCTTGGAAGTAAATTGAGTGAAGAGAGAAGAGTGAAGAAACAAAGTTCGGCGGCCGAAGGGTAAGCCAATTCATTTGCTCTTCTTTCTGAACTGAGTTCATAAAAGATAAGGGCGATTGCTTATCCCTTGTGTGGGGAATAGCAATCGCCCTTTTTATGTTTTCTTGGAAGGAGATTACCTGATGATAATCTCCTTTACGAATGGTTTGCTTATTTCGTATTTTCCAACGCTTCCTGTTTCTGCGGAATCACCACCGAAGCCCCGATGCTGACGAGCAGTACGAGGATGATGAATACCAGCGAACTGACTGCATCAATCTCGAAGAAATCGTGGATGAGCATCTTCACACCGATGAACACCAGCAGCACACTCACACCCACCTTCAGATAGCGGAACTTGTCTGCTATCGCTGCCAGCAGGAAGAAGAGGGCACGCAAGCCCAGGATGGCGAAGATATTCGAGAAGAACACCACGAACGGGTCGAGCGATACCGAGAATACGGCTGGGATGCTGTCGAAGGCGAAAATCAGATCACAGAACTCGATGAACACCACCGTCATCACCAGCGGACCCAGATGCAGGCGCTTCTGCATAAACTTCACTACCGGATGCTCCAGGGCATTGATTTCCTCCTTCTTGTTCCTGTTGAGGAACATCTTGGCACCGCTGTAAACCAGGAATCCTCCGAATACGAGTAATATCCAGGCGAACCGGCTGATGAGCGCAGCACCCGCGAAGATGAAGACGAAGCGCAGTACGATGGCTCCCAGAATACCCCAGTTCAGTACGTGCTGGTAATCTTTCTTGTTTACTCCGAACGAGGTGAAAATCATCATCATCACGAAGAGATTATCTACCGAGAGCGTTTTCTCTATCAGATAACCCGAGATGTAGGAGATGGTCATATAGTGCCGGTATTGCTGCAGACTCCCCTCATAGTCGTTCGGGTCCAGTTTGAGATGCGAAGCATAGCGCGAGGCTATCAGCTTCAGGTCGTCGAAGTTCTCGATGCCGTGCACCATGTCTCCATGAAAATAGATGAATACGGCGAAGGCGAGCGCGAGAATAATCCATACAGCCGTCCATGAACCGGCTTCCTTGATAGACACCACATGTGCCTTTCGGTCGATGACCAGCATGTCTAATACGAGTATGGCGGCGATAAATATCACGAAGCCCACCAAAAACATCGATTCAGTAAAAACATGTTCCATTTTTCTTTATCCTTAATCTATTTAGTATATACCATTGAATCTTAAAATCATTTCATCTGTTAGAAACGTGGGCGCAAAATTAGGAAAAATATCTGGAATAGCGAAGGTTCCGGTGCAAAACTTAATTGATTTTAACTTGAAAGGCAGGAATGTAACAGGTTTGTAATAATGGCGCTGTGAGAACCGGCAAAAAAGGCGTTTTAAAGATAAAAGGGTAAAAAGGTAAAAATGTAAAAAGGTAAAAAGAGCCTAGCGGAATGTTAAGCTAGGGGGCTCTTTTTACCCTTTTACCTTTTAAAGGCTCTTTTACCTTTTCTTAGTCAGCACATAGTGCTTAGCCATGGCGCCTTCAGGCTCGTTGCCCAGCGAATCGGTCATGATGAGGCTGTTGGCATCCTTTATCTTGTAGTAAGATGTCTCGCCGCTCGATGGACGGGTGATTTCTACCACGTTGTTAGCCAATACCTTGAAGATACCGCTCGCTTCGTCGTGACCATCCTTGCGCTCCAGATAGTCGGCTGAGTACTGGTAGGTGCTGTCGGCGTTGAGCGTCAAAACGGTCTTGATGCCCGGACAGTCGGCAGCAGGGAGAGTTCCCTCGTAGGTGCCGGCGATGGAATCGAGAATGACATCGTTGGAATTGAGCGAATCATTTTCAGCATAACTGAGGCTATCCTGGTTAGCCCCCTGGCTATTTGTCTTCTTGCCATTGCAGGAGACAACTGATAATGCAGCGATGACGGCTGCTGTCAAAACTAATTTCTTTTTCATACTATACTGCTTTTTAATTGTTACTTATTTACGGAATCTCTTCTCTTAGAGAGCACTTTCCCCGAGAAGGATTTCTCTTCGCAAAAATAGTGTTTTATTCTGTTATCCGCAAGTTTTACACAGAAAATTATAGAATATTATACTATTTTCTTAATTGATGATGACTGGCACAATCTCTTCTTCGCTAGGCCAATGAGGCAGATAGAAGAGCGGGCGAGGGGTGCCGCCCAAGCCCGTCCAGTCTATCTGTTTCACAAAGTCGAAATCGGGAGGGCCGAAGTCGAAACTTCTGCCGTAGAGCACGATGGCGCCTCTGCCTTCATCTATCTTCCACAAACCGCCCCCGTAGGTGCATTGCTCGCCGGGTGACAGCATGTCACGGTGCAGGTAGACACGCCCGAACTTCAGTACTCCGTCTCTGTTGATAATGAATTTCTGAAACATCTCTATTTCTGGTTTATTCAATGAAATCTGTATTCCGATTGATTCAATGTAATGAGAGAATTATTTCTTCTCCCAAAACAGTTTGTCTATGAAATAATAGCGCTTCTCCATCTGGGCATCAGTTTTTACGACGGTATTCACGTCTATCTGAAGCACAGGGGCTACTGCCTTGCCGTTGGTGGATGGCCACTCAGGCAGACCCAGACCATTCGGATTGCCGGTCTTTACGAAATTGACGTAATACTGGCTGAAGATGTCGCTGATCATATAATCCTCCGGCTGCCAGTTGAACACGTGGTTGGTTGGCAATGTACCCATTGCATACTCGATGTCGGCAGAATGAACGGCTCCCTTGTCTTGTGGCGCAGGAGCCGCATCTTCCTTGGCATCTACCACGCCGCCAGCCAATGCAGCCACCTTACCCTTGATGGCCATAGCAGGACGAGGATGGCAATAGCGGTAGCGGTAAACAGGCTGTCCGCCGGTCAGCTTGTGCATGTTGCCCCACTTCCATGTAGAATAATCGAGGAAGATGTCCGAAGCTAGGTTCACGCCCGGCTGCTCCAATACATCCTTATCGCTGTTGATGCCGTAGAGGCGGAAGAGTTCTTCGATGTTCTCTTCTCCAAATGTAGCCTTGGCACCCGCCTTCAGATTCTCGACGGTAGGCTGCTTGCCCATCAATACGGCTGCAGGAGTCATCTCCTGGTTGTTGCCGCCGATAAGCAGAGGCACCTTGGTCTGCTCGCCCTTGGCAAATACCTCTACAGGCTGTTCTTTCATGAAATATCCGTCGATATTATAGACAGGAACCGCTCTTACTTCCGCCAGCTTCATCAATTCCTCGGCAGGAAGGGCACGAAGTTCGTTGAGGTTCTTCATTCCTGCGTTCTTTTTCACCTTCTTTCCGGTTTCCTTACCCATCTTCTCGGCTATTTTCTGGGCAAGCTGCACGCCTTCCTCCTCGGCCTCCTTCAGCGTAGCCACCTTCTTGAATCCCATCACCGAACCGCTGGAACCCATTGCCTGGGCAAAGAGTCCCTGACAGAGAGGGGAAGCCATCAGGGCGCTGACCGACATGGAACCTGCCGATTCGCCTACGATGGTGATGCGGTTAGGGTCGCCGCCGAAAGCCTCGATGTTATCCTTTACCCACTGGATGGCAGCCACCTGGTCCATGAATCCATAGTTGCCGGAACCCTTGTAGGATGTTTCCTTAGAGAGCTGTGGGTGGGCGAAGAATCCGAAGATGCCCTCACGATAGTTGGCTGTGATGGAGATGATGCCCTTGCGTGCCATCGCATCGCCCGCATATCGAGGTTCGCTTCCGCTACCCGCCATCAGTCCTCCGCCGTTGAAATAAATGAGTACCGGCAGATGCTCCTTCATGGTCTTTGCCGGTGTCCATATATTAAGGTAGAGGCAATCCTCGCTGTTGGTCTTCGTACCGAAGTTCATATCGCCGAAGAGAGGTTCCTGCATCGGGTTCGGTCCGAACTCCTTGGCCTCGCGAACGCCCTGCCATTTCTGTACAGGCTGCGGAGCCTTCCAGCGGAGATTTCCTACAGGAGGAGCAGCGAACGGAATACCCTTGAATACTGTGATGCCTGAGAGGTCTTTTCCTTCGAGGATACCTTTGGCAGTCGTTACCTGAGTCTGCGCCATCATTCCCATACCAGGGAGCAGAAAGGCGATGGATAAGAGTAGTTTTTTCATATCGTAAATCTGTTAGTTTTGCAATAATACTGCAAATATAATAAAAATATCGTTACCTTGTCTTATTCAGTCCCATTTTTAAAATCTTTTTGTAAAAAGGCAATGCTTTCACTCTTCTTTCATTTCTTTGTAACACGATGGCAACATCCTTTAAATACCTTTGCAGCGGTAAAAAGTATTACAGTATTTTTGAAGAAAGAAATGAATAAGGTATTTAGTTTTATTGCGTTGGCATTTCTGGGATGCGGCTCTGCTGCTGCCCAACAGGTGAATGTTTCTAACGTTCAGCGCCCCAAACTGGTAGTGGGCATCGTGGTTGACCAAATGCGATGGGATTATCTCTATCGCTATCAGAAGCGCTATGGTGAAGGTGGATTCAAGCGACTGCTCAACGAGGGCTTCTCTTGTGAAAACACCCGTATTCCGTATGTTCCATCGGTTACCGCCATCGGTCATACTTGTCTCTATACAGGCAGTGTGCCTTCTATCCACGGAATCGCCGGAAACAATTTTGTGAAGAATGGCAAGAAGGTGTATTGCACGGATGATGAAACCGTGAAGCCGGTGGGTTCCAACAGCAAGGCGGGCTTGATGTCGCCTAGAAACCTCTGGGTTACGACTCTCGGAGATGAGATGAAGATTGCATCCAACGGCAGAGCTAAGGTAGTGGGAGTGGCATTGAAAGACCGTGCTTCCATTCTTCCTGCAGGTCATAATCCGAACGGTGCCTACTGGTTTGATGATGAGAGCGGAAAGTTTATCACCAGTTCTTATTATATAAACCAGTTGCCGAAGTGGGTGGACGCGTTCAACAACCAGCATCTGCCAGAGCGTTATCTCTCGGAAAAATGGAACACACTCTATCCTGAGAATACTTACGTTGAAAGTACGGAAGATGAGAACGAGTATGAGGATGGCATCCGCAAGGGCATGAAGGCTACGCTGCCGCTCAATCTTCCAGCCCTTTATAAGAAATATGGTTACAGCATTATCCGCAAAACTCCTTTCGGCAATTCGCTGACGATTGATTTGGCAAAGGCGGCGATAGACGGCGAGCAGTTGGGTGCAGATGATGAAACCGACTTGCTGGCAGTAAGCTGCTCAAGCACGGATTATATCGGTCATCAGGTGGGAACTCATGCGGTAGAGACCGAGGATACTTATCTGCGTCTGGACAAGGCGATAGCCGATTTCCTTTCTTATCTTGATGAGAAGGTGGGCAAAGGAAATTATCTGGTTTTCTTGAGTGCCGACCATGGAGCGATGAACAACGCCCGTTTCCTGCAAGACTGCCGCATTCCAGCGGGTAATTGGGATGGTGATGCAGTGGCTGAGAAACTGAATCAGACCCTGGCTCAGGAGTATCCTAACGTGGGCAATCTGGTGAAGACCGTGATGAACTATCAGGTGTTTTTCAACCGTAACATCATCAAGAAAAACAAGTTGGATTTCGCCAAGATCAAGCAGAGCGTGGTGGACGTGTTGAAGGAAGACTGTTGCGTGCAGTATGCCTGCGATATGGAGAAGACGATGACCGAGAGCATTCCTGAGGATGTGAAGATGCGCATCGTGAATGGTTACAACCGTGAGCGAAGCGGTGATGTGGCTATCGTATTGAAGCCGAATTTCTATGCCCACGGCATGAAGGGAACCGATCATGGTGAGTGGAATCCATACGACACCCACATTCCTTTGATTTTCATGGGTTGTGGAATCCAGCACGGTGCAACCACCAGGCAGACATTCATGACCGATATTGTGCCAACCATCGCCGCCCTGCTTCATGTGCAGGCGCCAAATGGTTGCGTAGGTCAGCCGATATTCTAGATTTTGATTTTATGTTTCTGAGCCCTATTCCGAGATTCCGATTTTGGAATAGGGCTCTAATCGTATTCTAACATCATTATTCTAATCGTATTCTAATATGCTCTTATCGGAAAAATGATTACCTTCTTCGGAAGTATGCAATCTCGGGAGTTGATGCGGATGAACTATACGGCAGCCGCGGAGACTCTGGTGCGCTCTTGGAATGATATAGCTGTAGAAGTTTTGGATAGATATTAATATTTAATAGACAGACAACAAAATAGATTGGCCATTTAATCGTTATATTACTATATATAAAAAGTATAGTTTTATTTTGAGAGTAATATGAAAAAATGGCATTTATGGTTGGCGGTTTCCATCGGACTGGTGGTCATCGTTGGAATGATGATTCGGGAGTTTGATGTGGAAGTTCTGAGCAGGATAGATTTATCTCCCAGGTTCTTTCTGGGGGTAGTAATGGGCGTGTTGCTCTTTGCGGTCCAGAATCTGATGCTCACCCTCCGTTTCCGTCATCTCTGCCAGCGTAAGTTATCCGTAGCCGAGGCGTTTCGCATCAATGTGCTCTGCGAGTTTACTTCTGCCGTCACTCCTTCGGCGGTGGGGGGAAGTGGTTTGGCTTTTGTCTATCTCAATCGCGAGGGAGTTTCTATGGGCAGAAGTATCTTCACCATGTTTGCAGCCCTGCTGGCTGATGAGGCTTTTCTTGCCATCAGTTGCGTGTTGCTCTATTTCTGTGTTCCGTCGCATCTCTTGTTCAGCTTGGTTGATGGAGTGGGGATTTCTGTAGATGCTACGAACGAATGGATTAAGGGCGGAGTGCAGGTTATCTTCATCGTCAGCACCCTTATCGTTGCTGTCTGGACGGCCATCCTCTACCTCTTATTGTTGCATCGTCCTCAGATTCTGGGCTGGGTATTGAAGGGATGCTGCAAGATTCCTTTCCTTCGCAGATTCCTGCCTAAGGTAGAGAAGTTTTCCGAGGAGATGACGATGGCTTCGGAGGAGGCAAAGCTGGAGGGCGGAAGATTCTGGCTGCAGCTGATGGGTTATACTTCCCTGGCGTGGCTGTCGAGATTCGCCATCGTGGTAGCTATTCTCATTGCCTTCCATTGTCAGGGCAACATGCTGGTGGCTTGGTGCCGCCAATGGGTGATGTGGATGATTTCCATTCTGAGTCCTACGCCTGGCGGAAGTGGCGTGGCAGAGTTGATGTTCCGCCTTTATTATTCCGATTTCCTGCCCGATGCCTCAGTAGCCATCCTTGCCGCCATGCTCTGGCGCGCCATCTTCTATTACCCTTTCCTGGTGATGGGCACCCTGGTCTTGCCGAAATGGATTGCTAGAAACTGACATAGAGTCGGGCACTGAGTGCCGTGAAATCTCCATTGTCGTTTTTGATGTATTGGAACGATGGCTGAAGGGATATGGATTCTGTCAGCTGTCTTTTCCAGGTTACTTCCAGCGAATATTCCGAACCCTGCTGGAAGCGGGCGTACTGGCCTGACAAGCCGCACTCGTTCTTCTCGTCCTGATAGGCGCCGCCCAGTTCAGCGTATCGGTAGCAGGCATTCTGATGACTGGTGTTCTCGGAATACTGTACCATGCACGAAATGTTCTTGTCGCCAGCCTTCCAAACGCTCTGCTCTCCGTAAATCCACCAGCCACAGGTTGTTTTGCCCTTGGATTCATCGGCAGAAGCCATTTCGCCATCCTCGTTGATTGGATATTGACGGGTATGGACGGCAGCACCCGCAAAATATTTTCCACCTTTATGTTCATACTCCAACTGCGACATGTTGAAGATTCCATCCTTCTTCGGGCGAACCAGGAAAGGATTGTCGTGGGCTTTCCAGCCATTATATCCTACGCCGTTATACAGACTGTTTCTGAAAGTCCATCCCCCCTTGGTTACATCAAAGTAAAGGGTCAAGCCCGAATACGGATAGTTGGCTATCGGATAGCTGGAAGCAACGGTAGGAAAAATTCCTTCAGAACTGTTTTGGAAAAGTGCCGTAACGTCAGAGGTAAAGAAATCCTCGTTTACATTCCTCACACCCACAAACAGATGGCCCGAATTCCACTCGTGCATGTAACCCAGCACGGCAAGCATGGCGAAGTTATTATCCGCATCTATATTCGAAAAGCCCTGCCAGTCGTCAATAATGCCATCGTTGGTCTTTGCCACATGCAGCGTAGCCGCCTCGAACGAATCCTTTCCTTTTCCTATCGGAACACTCAGTTCCAATCTCAGCTGATTGGTCAGATTGGTATTCTTGTTCATGTCCCATTGCCATTCAGAAATATATTGTCCGTTAAAGCTCTGTGCATAAGTAAGGCAGATATTGATGCAGCCTAAAATAATAAAAATAATTCTCTTCATTTCTTAATGTTTTGTATAATTTCTTGTTCACTTGCCCGCTGTCTGCGAGCATCTTTCTAATTCACGCTGCAAAGATACTTGATATTTTAAAATCCTGCAATACTTAATAATTAGTATTTTTATTTAGTCTAAATAGACAAGTGCTCTTTGTTATCCCCATTTATAGGTATTGTGGTTCTCTTATATGGATGGAAGGTTCTGTTCTGTTCTTATTTTTAGGTATTAAACGGCTACCAACAATAATATTTTTTAAAAACTTTGTCTTATCAGATATTATTCGTACCTTTGCATTGTTTAAAAAAGTTAGAAAATGAAGAAGATATTAAATCCATATTTGAACAAGGAGGGTTACAACTGCGTTTGCTGTGCCCCAAACAATCCTGTAGGATTGCATCTTGAGTTTTGGGAAGAGGGTGAGGATGTACTTACCATCTGGAATCCCGGCGAGAATTATCAGGGCTGGATCAACACCCTGCATGGCGGAATCATCAGTATGCTGATGGATGAAGTGGCAGGCTGGGTTATCAACCGCAAACTGCAGACCACGGGTGTGACGATGCAGCTCAACGTGAAGTACAAGAAGCCTGTGATGACCACCGATTCGCAGATTACGGTGCGTGGTCACATCGTCAGTCAGCGCCGTAACATCGTCACCATCCACTTAACTCTGGAGAACTCCAAAGGCGAGGTTTGTGATGAGGGCGAAGCCATCTACTTTACCTTCGGTCCTGACAAAGCCAAGGAGATGGGGTTCGACAGCTGCAAGGTAGAAGGGGAGGCTATGGGGTGAAATCCATGTCCTATTAAGGCTAAAATCCTGTTTCTTTTGGAAAAGTGTAGTCTTCGGTCCCTATTTTTAGAGGAAAAGTGTATTTTTCGCCCCTTGTTTTCATAGGAAAAGTGTATTTAAGTAGGGGATAAAATAATGGCAGGCTTCCAATTAATGCATCAGGAACCTGCCATTTTCTATCATTTTACGCCAATCTCAGTCTCAGTGAATTAAGCACTACGCTTACGCTGGAGAAGGCCATCAGGGCACTTGCCCACATCGGGGTTATTTGGAAATCAATGCCGAAGATATGAAGGACGCCGGCTGCCAACGGGATGCAGATGATGTTGTAGATGAACGCCCAGAAGAGATTCTGCCAAATCATGTGAACCGTCTTCTTGCTCAGTTTTACGGCTTCCGGAAGCGACAAGAGGTCATCGCTCATCAGCGTAATTTGCGCCACATCCATCGCCACATCCGTTCCCTTTCCTATCGCCATACTCACGTTGGCAAGGGCCAGGGCCTGGGTGTCGTTGATTCCGTCGCCCACCATCGCTACCTGCTTGCCTTCGTCCTGAAGTTTCTTTACCAAAGCCTGCTTGTCGCCAGGCAGCACCTTGCTCTGGTAATGCTTGATGCTGGCTTTCTCTGCCCAGTAGTGAGCCGCTTCCTCCTTGTCGCCACTCATCATATAGACCTCTATTCCCCTTTTCTGCAACTGCTTCATTGCTTCCTGGGCATGAGGCTTGAGGGTCTCTCTTGTCTCCAGATCCAAATCCTCCTGCTTGGTGAAATCGATGTTCTGGTTAGGAATGGTGAGAGTGCCGGTCTTGTCGATGACGAGTGCATTGATCTTGTGGAGATTCTCCAGCGCCGACGCATCTTTGATGAGAATCTGCTTCTGCGCTGCCTTGCCGATGCCCACCATCAGGGCGGTAGGAGTAGCTAAGCCCATGGCGCAAGGACAGGCGATGACCAATACGGCTACGGCTGAAAGGATGGCCTGAGGAAGAGCAGCGTTGCCGCCTATCAGCCACCACGCCAGGAAGGTAATGAGGGCGATGGCTGCCACGACTGGAACGAAAATCAGAGCCGCCTTATCCACGATGCGCTGCACGGGCGCCTTACTGCCCTGCGCCTCCTGAACCATTCGAATGATGTGCGCCAGGGCGGTGTTCTCGCCAATCTGCTTGGCTCTCATGCGGAGCTTTCCCTGACTCGGAATGGTGCCAGCCAGCACGTTGTCGCCTGCCTTTTTCATCGCCGGAGTCGGTTCGCCGCTGATCATCGCTTCATCTACATAGGCAGCATCGGGAGTCATGAAACTCTCTGCCTGGGTAACCACGCCATCCACCGGAATCTTTTCGCCGGCTCTTACCTCAATCATGTCGCCTATCTGAATGGTGGAAATCGGAACTTCCTCCATCTTGTAGTCGTTGGTGCCTTCTATCTTCTCGTAAGTCACTAGTCGGGCGGTTTTCGGCTGCATTCCCATCAGTTGTCGGATACTGCTCGCCGTACTGTCCTTTGCCTTTTCTTCCAGGCATCTGCCGGTCAGCACGAAGGTGATAATCATCACGGAAGCATCAAAATAAGTGTGCCATTCTATGCCTCTCGCTCCCCATACCATTTCTCCGAAGAAGGTGTTGAAGGTGCTGAAGAGGAAGGCGATAAGGGTGCTGAGTGCTACGAGCGAATCCATGTTTGCCGTATGATGCAGGAGCTGCTTCCAGGCGGAAACATAAAACTGTTTGCCGCAGTAGAGTAGGTTGGCGAGTGCCAGGAGCAGACAGATCTGGTTGGCGAAGGAACTCGAGTGATGAGCCGAGGCAACGCCATCTGAAATCATATTCTGTTCCATGCCCAGGGAAATCCAGCCCATGGAGAAACACATGGTCAGGATGGCGAAGAGCCAGGAAGCGAGGGTTCGGCGGCGCAGGAGGGTGAACTCACGGCGGTTGATTTCCTCCACGCTTCTGTCGTTTTCGATAACGAGGTCGTAGCCGGCGTTGCTGATTTCCCGTTTCATATCTTCCAGAGAAATAATGTCGGGGTCATAATCTACCAGGGCAGTTCGGCTCGCCAGGGAAACCGAGGCGGAGTTGATGCCTTCTAGCGACTGCAGTTTCTTTTCAACATTGGCAGAGCATACGCTGCAAGCCATGCCTATTACTGGAATTGTTTTCTTCATTTTTGTTCTATTTTAAATCCTATTCTTATTTCTTGCATTTTAAAGTGGGCTCAGTGTTCTAATCATTTGTATTCAATTCTTTAAGCGACTGGGCTATATCGCCAGCAATGCCCACGCTCTTTTCTGCTATCTCCTCAGGAATATAGAGCTCTTGAGGCATGTTGAGCGTGATATATTTAGCATTCGGCTCACGATAAGCCAGCTGCATGATAGGTAGCTTGATGAGTCGGTTGCGCGAACCAATACCCAACTCTAAGATAACGAGTTTTTTGCCAGAATATTTTGTAAGAAAGTGATGGAAGAGTGTTTTTTTCTTGGGGTCTGGTGCTGCAAAAAGGTCGGTCATGACACCTTCTATCTCGAAGATGCGTTTTTCATCAAACCCTGATTTCTCCAGATGCAAGTCGCCATTGCTGGTAAGGATGAAGTAATCCTTTTGGTCAATCACTTTCATGAGGTTATGCATTACCTGTGAAGGTTGGTAATCTTCTACCCAAAACTTTACCAATCGTCTGTGGAACTCTAAGCGTGCTTCAGCAGTAGGATACTGAAAGTAAAGACCTTCCACAATATTTCTGAAACCATATTGCTGCTGCATGTCGCCAAACTGCCTTCGAAACATCTCGTTGTTGGCAAAGATATGATAGCCCTCGGCGATAGAGAGTCCGTTGCTGGCTCCTATGAGAATGGCATCTGCCTGGGCAATCCATTCTTGGGCTAGAGTGATATTTGCATTCATATTTAATATATTCTTCCTGGTTTGAAACTTGTATCTGATACGATATGATCTGCCGGTTTGCCTAACAGTTTCTTTAATGTCACAGCGATATCTTCCTTAATGGCAATACTCTTTTTGGCAATCTCCTTTGGAACATAGGCATCTTTTGGATTGATGACTGCATAAGTGGCATTGGGCCAGCGATATACCATGTTCATAAATGGCTCCTTGATAAACATTGGAGTCATCATACCCACACCAAGTTCGAGAAAAAGCACTTTCTTGTTCATGTTCTTCTTGAGAAAATCCATATAACGTTGCATCTCTTTTCGATAATAGCTGCCCTCCAGAAACTCGCGACTGCGCCACCATGGAACCATCTCCGTACCGCAATGTGAACAACGGGGAATCAGGTCGTCGGGCAGTCTGTCACCTTCTATCTTGTCCAGCAACTCATACACCTTTTCTTTGTTGGGATAAATCTCGTCTGTACAAGTATGTTTACACTGCCAGTAGCGGAAATCTCCCTGAATGCGAGTAATCTTCTCGGCAGGGAAGGTGCGGAAAAACTGCGCATCCTGATTGGTGGTGGCAATATAATAGTTCTTGCCTTCGAGTAGTTCAGCCAGATTCTCGTATGGCTCACCCGTATGACACTCATACAAGTATTTGTACTCGCGGAGCAATGCTGCCCATAGCTCCTCTTTCTTGATTTGCGGATGATAAAACAGTGGGAAAAAACCATCAGCATGATATTTCTCGCCCAACTGTCCGGCTATCTGTTTGAATGTGGCATCGTTCATATAGTAAAAGCGGAAACCTGCTGCTGCCGACAATCCAGAGGCACCACCCACGATGATGGCTTCTGCCTCCTGAATCTTTTTTTTCAGTATTTCTATCATTATCTTACTACATAACTACAAGGAAAGATAATACAGTGAAAGAGAAAGGGTTGGTATTGTAGGCAGAAAGTAGGAATGGTTATTACTACCGTCTAACTACACACAACTATGTTTTTAAGGCCTTCAAGTATACCGAAAGCCTTATAAGTAGTTAGTCTATCAACAGTAGAGATACGCATCTGTTTTATTGCATAACATTCCTTTTACCCGTATTTCCTGACCCTCTGATTTCTTCGTGATAAAGATAATTCACTATCGAGGGATATCCTTTGGGACTTCGTTCGTAAGGCAATTCATTATCCACATACTTACATTGAGCCTCCTGCGCCATTTTCGCAGCCTCCTGCGCCATTTTCGCAGCCTCTTGCTCCAATTGCTTCCAATATGTTCGGTCTTTATGCAAATAGATTTCTTCATAAAGTGGGAACAAATGGGGATAGTATGATTTGATATAACCCATAATGTTGGCCTTAAAACCACCCCGCAGATTGAGGTTCTCAAGCCAAAAGAGGTCGCAAATATCTTTCACTTTATGAAAAATAGCTTTGAAATTGGTGATGCCAGGGAAGATGGGCGACACAAAACAAACGGTTCGGATGCCCGCCTCGTAGACCTTTCGCATGGCTGCGATGCGCCGCTCTATGCTCACGGCCTTGTCCATGTCGGCACGAAATGTCTCATCAAGCGTGTTGATTGACCACGATACGGTGACTTTCTTCATTTGCCGGAGCAGGTCAAGGTCGCGCAACACGAGATCGCTCTTTGTACAAATGAGTATTTCTGCATCGCTGTCTTTGAGCTCTTCAAGCAGTTTACGTGTCCTGCGGAACGTTGCTTCTTCGGGATTATACCCATCGGTCACTGATCCAATAACCACCCGTTGTCCGGCATATTTCTTCGGATTCTCGATTGCAGGCCAATGCTTCACGTCTAAGAAAGTGCCCCATTCTTCTTTATGTCCTGTGAAGCGCTTCATGAATGAGGCGTAACAATACTTGCAAGCATGGGTGCAACCCACGTATGGATTCACCGAATAGCCACCAACAGGGAGGTTGGACTTGGTCATGATGCCACGCACCTCTTTCGTTTTAATGAGTGTATTTACCATATTTCTTCCTTTATTCTTTATAAATACTCTACCGTTTCACCGTCTTCAGGAATAAAGACGCGGTTTAAAATTCCTGCCACTTCCGCACGCTTTCTCACCATTTCACGCGTCACGCTATTATGGTTCACGCCTTCAAGATGCGTCACAAATAACTTTGCATCAGGTGCAGCTGCAGCAACTTTTACCACATCTTCATCGTTCATAATAACGCGTCCACCCAAGCGAAAGCTATTGCCACCTGCATTAAGGGTGATAACCTTGGGGCGAAAACGCTTCAAATTGCGCTTCACACCAGCATACCAGATGGTATCTCCGGCGTGATAGAGCGTCTTTTCTTGTGGATGAGTGAATACATAACCCGCTGTATGTCCGGCAGGATACTTCATGATGAAATTACCATGCTGGCTTTCGGCCTTTTGTATGCTCACTTCCCCAACCCTTGTATTGTCGCCGACAACTTCCACATGATTAAATCCATGCGACATCACCACCTGCCGATTGTTTTCGTCTTGCACTAAAAATCGCATATCTTTAGGTATCATTTCATAGGCTGCCTCATCGATATGGTCATCGTGTAGATGTGTAAGCAACACCGCATCCACACCTTTTAGCATCTCTTCTACAGGAAAAGGTAGTTCATGAAGTGGGTTGCGCAGGTGTTGATTTCTACTAAAGGGGAAAGGAGGCATGCTGCCTTTCTTTCCCAACATGGGGTCGACCAGAATTTTCTTTCCCCCATATTCAACGATTATCGTTGCGTTTCTTACTTGCTGGATATTCATTGTTTATTAAAATTAAAGTTTAACATTGGCTTCCAACATAATACCATCCTTCAGAGGTTCATCATCATCAGAGAACGAATTTGCCTTATATTGTACGCAAAGCACGAGCATTTCGCTGCTGCCTGTGTTCTTGAAAGCACGTTTGCCATTGGGCGCAATTCTCACGATGCTTCCTTCTGAAACGGGAAATCGTTTGCCGTCTACATCGAAAATGCCTTCACCTTTAAGAATGAAATAAAGCTCTTCGTGGGTTTTATGGGTATGGCGTGTGCCATAATCCTGCCCAGCTGCAAGACTTTGGAAAGACAATTCTGCGCCTGTTGCTTGTAGTGCATGTCCGGCAAACATCTTTCCCGGGATAGAGAAATTGCCCATAGCCAACTCATATTCCTTAATTTCATTCAACTTACCTACGTTCACCGTGGTGAAGTTCTCACCTTTTTCTACAATTTTAATTTCTTTCATAATGCTATTTGTTTTGATTACGAGTGCAAAGGTAGTGCAAAAAACAGAGACACATTCTACCATTAATAATATATGTTCTACCATTTTGATAAATCATTAATTATTCGTACATTTGTTGCATGAAATTAGAGAGTCACCCCCCAAGAACTTATACAAGTTCCTTTCAGCAAAACGGAATGTGGTGTAGATTTCAACATCAATACCGATGATTATCTTTGCAGATAGAACAACAAGCGTTCAAGACGATATTTGCGGAAGTTATTTCTAAGGATGAAGCCTCCGATTCATCTTTGCAAATGGGTTGCATTGGAGATTGCGTAATTTTGCACCCAGAAAACAAAATTATAAAAGAATATGAGAAAAAAAATATCGATTTCCTTAGCAACAGCCTTCCTGATGATTTCAGGAAGTGCGTATGCCGATGGCAACATCACAGGTACAGTTTTTAATAAGACGACATCCGAACCTCTTGACTTCGCTACAGTCGTTCTTGTGAACTCGAAAACGGGTGCGCCACTGCCTATTGGCACCACAACCGATGAGAACGGAGTGTTTATTATCCCCAATGCACCTTCGGGAAAATATATTGTCCGTGTCAGCATGATAGGTAATGTCACACAGGAACGTGAAATCACAATAGGGAATTCGGAGATAAATCTTGGAAAAATAGAACTTGCAGAGGACACCAAGTTGCTTCAGGAAGTAGTCGTCACCGGGCAGAAAAGCCAGTTGTCGGTCAATGCGGAGCGCAGGATTTTCAATGTAAGCTCAAACATAAACGCCACTGGTGCATCTGCCGATGAACTTCTTGCCGCTGTCCCGTCGGTTGATGTAAACAGCGAGGGAGAAATATCATTGCGTGGCAATGCCGATGTACTTGTGTGGATAAATGGCAAAAAGATGGGGATGAACGATGACAACCGTGCCCAAATACTTCGTCAGCTTCCTGCTGAAGCCATAGCGAGCATTGAGGTCATGACGAATCCGTCTTCCAAGCATAGCACGGAGGGAACTGCCGGAATCATCAATATACGGTTGAAGGAAGATCACCGTCATGGTTACTTTGTCAACGCCGAGGCTAATGTGGATACACGCGGGACGGCAAACGTGAATCTTAATTTCAATTACAACGAAGGCAAGTTTGAATCATTCGCTGGAATCGGACTTAAAACCCAACATGTACCCGGAGGCACGGCATCGCGCCGCAGTTATGACAATGGAACGTATCTCAACTCAGACGGCGATAGCAAGAAGCATGAAAACAGCATGTTCCTTCGTCTGGGTACGAATTTCAGACCTGATGACAAGAATGAAGTTTACCTGAGCGCAATCGGAATGCTCGGACACAAATGGGGATGTACGACAACCACTCACCTTAGCAATGTGCCGGGGCAATGGGTCGGCAATGTCAATAATATGCGTGAAAGTGGCGATACTCGTGGTGCAAACGTCATGCTTGGTTACAAGCACACGTTCAATCCCAACCATTTTATCGACATGAACGTGAGCTATAATATATGGAGGGGTCCCAATGACAACCTGTTTCAGGAAAATGAGACTTGGGATGACGGCACGGAGGAATCCATCTGGCAAAGCCAGCATCAGGATGTAAAAATCAGTAACTGGGAAGCAGCGCTTGATTATTCATTACAGGCATTGCCGTGGCTGCGCTTAGAAGCCGGCTATAAGGGCAACTACAACCACGAGAACAGTCCGTCATCGTATGCAGGAGGTCCTGACGAGAACGGCCTTTTACCTCTTGACGAGCTCTATAATCGTTTCAAATACGACACGGACATTTCTGCCCTGTATGTAAACTTTTCCGGTAGCTATGAACACCTGACCTTCTCTGCCGGACTTCGTGGAGAAATGTGGCAGATACGGACACGTTCTTTGGGCTACGGCCAGACAGATGCGGACGTTGCTCTCTTCAAGAAAAATGATTTCGCGCTATTCCCATCGGCTTCAATAGGCTGGTCTTTTCTTGGCAATAATGAGCTGAAGTTGAACTATTCCCGCCGCATACGCCGTCCTTTCGGTCCCCAGCTCAATACTTTTGAGAATATTTCTGACCCTTCGGAAGTACATCTTGGAAACCCGCTTATCCTGCCCGAGTACAGCAATGCCGTGGAACTGTCGTACATCAAGAATTGGACTGGACACATGCTTTCCGTGTCAGGCTATCTACGTACCAACAACGATATGATAAGCCATGTCAGCTTTCTCGCGCCTATGGCTTCAGACCCCAATGTAAACACGATGTATTACGGTCACGCCAACGTGGGCAACATGGTAAACTCTGGAGTGGAGATTATATCCCGTAACCTGCTGTTCAGACGGCTGACACTCACCACCACATTGAACCTTTACAATAGTCATCTCAAGGCTTGGAGTGCAGACTATCCGTTGCACGACAGCTTCTATGCCGTACATGGTGACAAACAGAACCGTTTTGTGTGGGATGTGCGCTGTATGGCATCGGTACGTCTGCCGTGGAACATGACTTTCCAGGCCACAGGCCGTTATAATTCGCGCCGTATCACCGCGCAGGGGACGCTGGAACCCGATTGGGATGTCGAAGCCGGGGTACGCAAAAATATCGGTTCTTGGGGTATATCGCTTCTCTGCAAGGATATTTTCAACTCAAAAGAGACGAACAATGTCCTTTATGGGAACGGCTACACGCAGTCAATCCGCAAATGGTCGGGAGGTCGCACATTACGTCTGGCCATCACCTATACCTTCGGAAAATCCGACAGTCGTGAGCATAATCGCCACAACCACATCGACACCGGTGGCTACGGAGAAGAGCATCATCATTAAATTAGTTCCGCCAACAGGTAGGGGCTAAGCTATATTGCTAAAAATCCCAGCAAGAGAATAGCTGAATGCTATCTCCTGCCGGGATTTATTATTTTATGAATATAAATCATTCTCATTCATACACACCATTCTTATAGTCCTCTTGGAATTCTCTGCATGTCTTGCCCGTCTGCTGCTTGAAAAAACGCATCAGGTGGGGTGGTTCGGAGAAGTTGAAAGCATAGGCTATCTCACTTATAGATTTGTCGGTGAACAGAAGTTCGTTTTTGATTTCTGCCAGCAGTCGCTGTTTCAGCAGATAGGTAGCCGATACTCCATACTGCGCCATCACGCTATGGTTCAGGGTGATGCGGCTAATCTTGAGCAGTGAGGCGTAGTCCTGCACACGTTGCAACTTCCGGATGTGGGTTTCCATCAATTCCACAAACTGAAAGGCATAATAATTCTTAGGAGCAGCCAGAGGCAATTGATACTCAAGGGTGTAATGGCGATTCATAATTGCCAGCAGATAGTAGAGTACGCTGACGATGATGTGGTAGCTGTCGGCTTGAGGCTGCCGAAGCTCTGCCCGTATTTTCTTGAGCAGCCGCTGATATTCTTCGCATTCATTTCCCGAACACATCAAATAGGGCGGTGTTTCGGTCTGCTGGCAGTATTGCAGACGATAGACAAAGAATTTGTCGGCAATGAAGGTTCGCATAAAATCTTCACGGAATATCAGAAATTCGTACTCGAGAGCCGCCTCATCAATGTGCCATTCCTGCTGCTGGTGTGGCTTCACAAAGAGCACCATACCATCTTTCAGGTTTATCTTCCTGTAGTCTATCAGAACGTATCCATTAGCTTTCTTGATGAAAAATATTTCGAAGAAGTCGGTCTTGAACACTTCATGCTCCGTAAGCACCCAAGGGCACTCGCCGCCATAAGCTGTGTTGATGTAGAAATCTACGCCGCAATCCGTCTTGTTGAACGGCACTTCTACCAGACGCTGTCTTTGCTTTGCCATAATCTTAATCTTTAATCTGAAGTTTCGCAAGTGAATAAATATCAACTTGCTTGTTTATAAATATACGTATTACGTAGCGTATGGGCAACAGGAAATGATAGCCCATATCTTCTCCGTTACGGATAAGCAGAAACTTTGATATCTGCTCTTCTGCCTGCAAAATTACATATTAATTATGAACCCCGCAAGATTTATGGAAGAAATATCCCGATGGATGGATAAAAATCATGATAATAAGGTAGATGAAAAATGCGATGGTTCAGGTAAGGGCACAAAAAAAGGCAGGTTCCAAATTGCTTTGGAATCTGCCTCCATCATTTATGGGAGATGATTATTTGACTTCGATGTTCTTTGTAGTCTTAGCTTCCTCCTTAGGAGTAAGCTTTGGAATCTCGACCTCGAGTATACCATCAGCTACCTTTGCTGAAATCTTCTCACGATCAGCATCCTCAGGCAGCGTATAACACTGCTGGTAGTTGCTGTAAGAGAATTCGCGACGCAGATAGTGCTCGTGCTTGTCTTCATCCTTGTGTTCCATCTTGTTCTCGATGGCGATGTTCAGATTACCATCGTTATCGATGTTTACACGAACCCACTCTTTCTTCAAGCCAGGAGCTGCAACCTCCATGATGTAATTCTTATCTGTCTCCTTGATGTTAATGGCAGGAGCAGTAGCATTCATACGTGACATTACTTCGGTATTGAATAAAGTATCATCAAAGAAGTTACTCAACCAATCTGAATCATTATTTCTACGTGCTAACAACATAATTAAAACCTCCAAATTTTATTTTACTCGTCCTCTCGGTTCCTTACGGTTCCGTCGGGATTTCTGTTTGTTAATATTCTTGTTATTTTTTTGCTTTCGCCTCGAAACTCCGTTGTTCTTCCGAACTCCTTTATCTTTTAGCTTCAGCTTTCACTCTCTGTTTTTGCAACTTATGTGCCAGCGGACTGAAAGTGGTAATGTTGGCACGAAAGGATAAATATTTTAAACTTTTCTGCCAGATGATGCGGTTATCTCAACAAAAAAGTGTAACTTTGTCACCAACTTAAAAATCAAAGCATAAATCGAATAAATAATAAATGAAGAAACAACTATTTTTTATGGCGATGCTGATGGCGATGTCGCTTTCTGCCAGCGCACAGCAGCAGGTAACCATCAGTCTGCCTCGCCAGAGTTTCGAGGGTTGGGATTCCCAGACCAATACCATGCGTGTGGTTCCCGGCAAATATCAGATATTCGTAGGTGGTTCGAGTGCTGAGGCTGCGAAGAATGTGATAGAAGTGAAAGTGAAATAAAATGCTGATATAAAAAGAGAAAGCTCGCTAAGATTTTGAACGTCTTGGCGAGCTTTTCTTCTGTCTTAACTCTTAAGCCTGCGGTTTTTTTGAAGTTTTTTCAAAGAAATGGACTTTGAATCACTCTTTTTTATTATATTTGCAATCGAAAATCGATTTGAACCTTGACTAAACGATGAAATAGTTATGGAACAGAACTTAAAAACCATATTTTATGCGATGGGTGCGATGATTCTTGCACCCCAAACCCTCTGTGCTCAGTCTGTGAACATCGAAGGCCTAGACTCCTTGCGCTTATCAGGTTCGGTGAGTGTAGTGGAGCCTGAACTTCTGAAGAAGGGTGTGCTCAATAATGCCCTGGATGCCTTGAGCGGACAGACGGCAGGTGTTAACGTCACTACCAATGGTCTTGACCGTATTGCTATGTTGAACTCCGTCCGGGTTCGCGGTACAACTTCTATCATGGGCGGCAATGATCCTCTGGTGATTATTGATGGTGTTACTTCTGATGTGGCGACGCTTGCTACAATCTATCCCGCCGATATCGAGAGCTTTACAGTACTGAAGAATGCCAGCGAAACGGCACTCTATGGTTCCCGTGGTGCTTCGGGCGTTATCCAGGTAAAGACCAAGAAGGGTACGGGTAAGGGATTTCAGATTTCTTACGAGGGAAACTATGGTATAGAGGCGATGTACAAAAGTATGGAGATGCTCAATGCCGCCGAATACATAGCTGCTGCACAGAAGTATGGGCTGGAGTATAACAATAAGGGATATGATACCAATTTCCGCAAGGCGATTACCCGAACCGGAAATATCCAGAACCATTATCTGGCCTTCAGCGGTGGCACTCCGCAGAGCAACTACCGCGCTTCTTTTGGCTATATCGACCATAACACGATTATTCGGAGCAAGGGCTATCGTAATCTGGTGGCTAAGATTGATGTCACCCAGAAGGCATTTGGCGATAAACTGACGGGAGATTTCGGCGTGTTCGGTTCGTCTTTCAAGAACAATGATATCTTCGACAGTCAGATGCTTTTCTATTCTGCCGATGCCATGAATCCTACTTATCCTTATGATAAGCTGAACGGCAGTTGGGTGAAGAATGGGGCTGCATCTCAGGTGAATCCTCCCGGTGCCGTGCTCAAGGAGCGTAATGATACGAAGAACATGAACTTCAATGCTCATCTGAAGTTGAACTATGATATGACAAATTCTCTGAGTGTTTCTGCTTTCGGAGCATACAGTTATGCTTCCAACGAGAACAACCAGTTCTGTCCTACCTGGGTTTGGGCGCAGGGCAATCTCTATCGTGGGGAGTTCAAGAGCGAGGACTGGCTTGCCAATGTATCGTTTAACTATCAGCATTCGTGGGGAATCCACAATCTGAAGGCAATGGTGGGTGCAGAATATCAGAAGGATATTCGAACGGGATTCTGGACTTCTGCGAAGGGAATCACCAACAACGACATGTATTACCATAATATAGGTGCTGCTGCATCACGGCCTTTCGGTGGGACAGACAGCAAGTACGAAGATCCGACCCTGGCTTCTGTGATGGGCAATGTCGACTACACCTTATATAATAAGTATAGTCTTTCGGTTTCCATGCGTGGCGATGGTTCTTCGATGGTGGGTAATGACCATACCTGGGGTTTCTTCCCATCCGTCTCTCTTTCCTGGGATATGAAGCAGGAGAAATGGCTCCGTTCTCTCAAGGAAATTACCATGCTGAAACTGCGTACGGGCTATGGACGCTCAGGTAATCTTGGCGGAATATCTTCTTATACCACTTTGAATACGGTACGGCAGAATGGTATTGTTTCGGTGAACAGTTCTCCTACGGTTACGATGGGAATGATTAGCAATAACAATCCTGATCTGAAGTGGGAAACCCGCGCTACCTGGAATATCGGAGCTGATTTGGGATTGTGGAACAACCGGCTGGTTCTGACGGCAGAATATTACTATTCCAAGACCACCGACATGCTCTATGCCTATGATGTGCCGGTTCCGCCTTTTGCCTATGATAAACTGTTGGCAAACCTGGGTTCTATGAGCAACCAGGGTTTGGAGGTCGGCGTTTCCTTCACTCCTATCCAGAAGAAGGACATGGAACTGAATATCAATATGAATCTCTCCTGGCAGAAGAACAAACTTCTCTCGCTGAGTGGTGAATATGACGGAATGCAGATGTCGGCAGCCGATATTACTGCGATGGGTGCCTTGTCGGGTGCCGGTCAGCATGGTGGTTACAACAATGTGGTCTATCAGATAGTTGGTCAGCCTTTGGGGGTATTCTATCTTCCTCATTGCAAGGGAATTATAGAAGATGGAAATGGGCATTACCGCTATGATATCGAAGATTTGGACAAGAACGGAACCGTAGATTTGAGTGATGGCGGTGACAGATATATTGCCGGTCAGGCTACTCCTAAAGTAACGTTGGGTTCCAATATCAGTTTCCGTTATCGCGACTGGTATCTTTCATTGCAGATGAACGGAGCCTTCGGACATAAGATATTCAATGGTACGGGCTTAGCCTACACCAATATGTCGAGTTTCCCGGATTATAATGTGCTGAAGGGAGCTCCTGAGAAGAATATCGTTGACCAGAATGTTTCTGATTATTGGCTGGAGAAGGGCGATTATCTCAACTTAGAGAATCTCACGCTGGGCTATGATATCCCTATCCGAAAGGGCGTGGTGCAGTCGCTCAGAGTTTCGGCGAGTGTCAACAATCTTGCCACCATCAGCAGTTACAGCGGCTTGACTCCGATGATTAACAGCTACGTGGTGAACAGTACGATGGGTATTGATGATAAACGGACTTATCCTGTTTACAGAACCTTCTCATTGGGTTTAAGTGTTCAATTCTAAAATCAGAAAGTTATGAAACGATATAGATTTTTATTTCTGCTGCTGGCGGCATTGTCTATGACATCCTGCCTGGACGAACATCCTAAGGATCAGTTGGACGAGGATGCCATCTATGGTTCTGCATCTGATATTTATATCAATGGCGTGGCTTCTCTCTATAATTATATAGGTGGAGCTAACGAGAGTGAGGGCATCCAGGGCACCTGCCGTGGCATTTACGATTATAATACGCTGACCACCGATGAGGCGATGATTCCGATTCGAGGCGGCGACTGGTATGATGGTGGCCTCTGGAATGCCATGTACCAGCATCGGTGGAGTGCCGATGACCAGTCTCTTTATGATACGTGGAAGTACCTTTATAAGGTTATCGTGCTGGCTAATAAGTCTTTGGATATTATCAGCAACAAGTCGGCCCTGCTTTCTGCCGCACAGCAGGAGGAATATCGGGCTGAGATAAGAGCCATCCGGGCTATGTTCTATTACTATGCTATGGACATGTTCGGTCGGGTCCCATTGGTCCTTTCCAGTGCAGAACAGCTCCATTCCAGCCTGTTCCAAGGTCAGACAGATCGCAGTTCTATCTTCCAGTTTGTCTTTCAGGAGTTGCAGCAGGTATTGCCTTCACTTCCCGACCAGCACAGCAATAAGGAAGGCAATTATTATGGTCGCATCACCCAGCCGGTAGTCAACTTTCTGTTGGCGAAATTGGCTTTGAATGCAGAAATCTATATGTATGATGACTGGACCCAGGGTTATGCGAGCCGTCCGAAGGGAAGTGACATTCATTTCTCTGTGCCGGCTTCTGATGCCTCTTTGCGTAATGGCGATAAGGTGGACTGCAGAAAGTTGAATGCTTGGGAAACCTGCATTTATTATTGTGATAAACTGGCAGAAGAAGGCTATGTCCTGGAGTCGGATGATTCATTCAATTTCTCTACGCATAATGAGACATCGAAGGAGAATATCTTCACGATTCCGATGGATAAGAATATCTATACCAACCAGTTCCATTATCTCTTCCGCTCTTACCATTATACGCATGGCGGTGTCTTGGGATGGGGAAGTGAGAATGGTACCTGTGCCACGATTTCTACGATGAAAGCCAATCATTATGGCGAGGCTGATGAAGATGCCCGTTGCAAGATGAACTTTGTGGCGGGAGTGGTAAAGGTAGATGGTCATGAACTGCTGATGGATAATGGAAAGCCGTTGGAGTATCAGCCTTTTGAAGTGGCTCAAAACCTGACCAACAGTAAGTTTGTCAAGACGGCTGGAGCGAGGATGGCGAAGTATGAGGTGGATAGAACCTCTTATATGGACGGCAAGTTGCAGAGTAACGACATAGTTCTTTTCCGATATGCAGATGTTTTATTGATGAAGGCAGAGGCAAAGGTCCGAAACGGAGAGAATGGTGATGAGGAGTTGAATAGGATTCGTGCCCGTGTGGGAATGCCTTACCGTAAGGCTACGCTCGATAACATTCTGGAAGAGCGGTTGCTGGAGTTGGTATGGGAAGGATGGCGTCGTCAGGATCTCATCCGTTTCGGCAAATTCACCGGTGCCTACGATCTCCGTACGCCTCTTCAGGGTGAATCCTCCGGCTACACCTCCGTCTTCCCGATTCCTCAGAAATGCATCGATTTAAATTCTGAATTGGTACAGAATAAGGGATATGTCAATATTTTGAAGTAAAGAAACTTGAATAGTGTATATGAAACGAGAAAAGCTCTTATCTGAAGCATCTGTTTTTGAAAGTTTTTCCCAAAAAGGTTTGTGGTTTCAGGAATAATGGCTAATTTTGCGGGCTGAAAGGGGAATCGCTTGATAGGCGATGATTCTTGGAATGATATAACATGAATAGGATATGGATAGGAAAAATGATGGTCTCAGACTGATGGATGGGGCTGGATATAAGAAGATAATAATAGCTTGTGACTCTTATAAGGGTTGCCTTTCGAGCAGAGAGGTGAATGAGGCGATTGCTTCGGGAGTGAAGGAATGGAATGCGGATGCTGCTTCTCCCGAAATCATTACCCTGGAAATGAGTGATGGGGGAGAGGGAATGCTCGATGCTTTTCTTTCGGCGATGAAGGGAGAGCGAGTGAGGATTCATGCCCATGATGCGCTGATGAGATGGATTGAGGCGGAATACGGAATCGTGGATGATACGGCGATTATCGAGATTGCGCAGACCGCAGGACTGGCTCTGATTGAGCCTGAACAGCGCAACCCGATGAAGGCTACTTCCTGGGGCGTGGGCGAGATGATTATGAATGCTTATCGCCGGGGCGTGCGACGTTTCATCGTGGGCTTGGGTGGCAGCGCCACATCCGATTGCGGCATCGGAATGCTCAAGGCGATGGGCGATGACTGGAAGAAGATTCGCCGGGAATGCAGCTTTGTGCTGGCTTCGGACGTTACCAATCCGCTCTGTGGCGAAAATGGGGCGGCTCATGTCTTTGCCCCTCAGAAGGGAGCTGATGCTAAGATGGTGCAGATGTTGGATGATAGAGCGAGTAAGTTTGCCGAGGTAAGCGCCAAGCATTTCGGATATGATAGGAGTGAGGCTCCTGGGGCTGGTGCGGCCGGAGGACTGGGTTATGCATTCCTGCAATATTTCAATGCTGAGGCACGACCAGGGGCTGAACTTCTCTTGAATGAAATTGGTTTTGATGCGCTCATTCTAGATGCTGATCTCGTGATTACGGGCGAAGGTCATAGCGACCGTCAGACCTTGATGGGGAAGTTGCCGCAAAGAATTCTTGAGCATGTTACCAATCAGAAAATATGGCAAGTATCGGGCGGAGTTAGCGATAGAAAGGCTATGCTGGATGCAGGATTTGATAGAGTTGTTCAGGTTACTCCTGAAGAAATGCCATTGGATGAGGCGATGAAGCCAGAAGTGGCTCGTAATAACATAATAAAGGCAATTCGTGAGCAATTTGCTTTGTAGTTTCAGTTATAATCTGTACCTTTGTGACCGTTTTCAAATAAGGTAAGAATAATGAAGTATATAATTTTTGATTTTGATGGAACCATCGGCGATTCGCAGAGTCTCATTGTGAAGACCCTGCAGGATACGATGCGTGCAAGAAAGCTGGAGGTGAAATCCGAGGAGGCTTGTGCCAAGACCATCGGTCTTCGATTGGATGAGGCCTTCGTTTCGCTCTTTGATATGAGTGATGAGGAAGGGATGGAGTGTGCTGCTACTTATCGCGAGATATTCCTGGAAAACAAGCAAACGATGATCGTAAAGCCGTTTCCTCATGTGATAGAAACGCTCAGGGAGTTGCATCATCGCGGATTTGTGTTGGGAATGGCAAGTAGTAGAAATCATTGCTCGTTGGATGGATATGTGAAACAGATGCAGTTGGAGGATATTTTCTCTTCCATTGTGGCGGGCGATGATGTGGAGCATGCGAAGCCGGCACCCGATATGGTCTTCAAGGCATTGAAGGAGATGAAGGGAACGGCAGATGAAACCCTCGTGGTGGGCGATATGACCTTCGATGTAGATATGGCGCATCATGCCGGCTGCAAGGCCTGTGCCGTGACTTATGGCAACGGAACCCGTGAGCAGCTCGCCTCTGCCGAATGGTTCATCGATGATTTCGCAGAACTCCTGGAAATCGTAAAAGAATAAATGTTTCTGAAAACATAAAATGCTCAAGGAGTAAAAAGATAAAATCAAGAAGTAAAAGAATAAAACAGGAAATGAATAAAAGATTATTTTATCGCTTGTAGAATAAAAAAGCAGGTAAAATAATCTTTTATTCATTTTTTTATAGTACCTTTGCACCCGCAATTGGTTCGCTGCCACCTTCTGCCGCCTCAGGCAGGATGAGTGCGTAGTGATTAAAAGGGAATCGGGTGAGACGCCCGGACAGTCCCGCTGCTGTAAGCGTCTTATTGCGGCAAGCACCATGGTCACTGACATTTTTTCGGGAAGACCGCTTGCCATGAGTTTTGCATCTTTTTATGTTTACATAGAGTGAGATGCGGGGAGGACGCAAGTCAGAAGACCTGCCGTTGCCATCGGAAACAATATGATGAAAGAGTGTCTTTAGGATAAGAGATTCCGATGATTCTGTCCAACCCCGTGGGATGGGTTCGTGATGGAGACACAGATAATAATATAAAAAATAGAATGAATGAAGGCATTGAGGATATTTTGTCTCGGTGGCTTGCTACTGTTGTATGCACAAGTGGGTCTGGGGCAAGATTCCATTCGTACCGAGCACTTGCAGGAAGTAAAAGTGAATGCTCGGCAGCACCGGATACTTACGAGCACATCGCCTCTCCAGCTTTTGGACAAGGGGGATATGTTAAGGCTCGGCGTTACGGATATGGCCGACGCCTTGCACCGAATGCCAGGCATCAATCTGCGCGACTATGGTGGAGCTGGAGGAATGAAGACGGTAGCTGTGCGTGGATTCGGAGCGGGACACACGGGCGTGAGTTACGATGGTGTGCTGCTCAGTGAATGTCAGGGCGGCGAAATTGATGTGTCTCGTTATTCGCTCGACCAAGTGCAGACTTTGCGACTCACCATTGGCGACAACGACGACATCTTCATCTCGGCCCGGCAAGCCTCGGTGGCAGCTTTGCTTGCCATAGAGACCATGAGCGAGATTCCCATCGACAAGCAGCCTCACCTCTCTACTCAGTTGCAGGTGGGGTCCTTCGGATATGTCTCGCCTTATCTGCGCTATGTGCAGAGGTTGTCAGATAGGTTCACCCTCCAGGCGATGGGTGAGTACACCTATGCCGAAAACGACTATCCTTTCATCTTGCACAATGGTAAATATACTACCCATGAGCGAAGAACCAACAGTCGTATGAACTCGGGGCATGGCGAACTGAATATGCATTGGATGATGGGCGGACGAGCCGATGGCATGAGCCGGAACCAATTGTGGGCAAAGCTCTACTATTATGACAACGACCGACAGTTGCCAGGCATTGTGAGATATTACACCGATGTAACTGCCGAACAGTTGCACGACCGCAACGCCTTTGCTCAGGCGAGGTGGCAAGCCAGAAGTCTCGATGACCATTGGATGCTGAAGGTGCAAGCCAAGATGAACTGGGCGAGCTCTGCCTATCAGGACACGCTCGTGGCAAATCGGCGCAATGATGCTACCTACTGGCAGAGGGAATATTATACTTCGGCAGCACTGATGTGGATGCCGGGGGACGGCTGGGCGGTGGATTACTCTGCCGACTGGATGATGAACTCGCTCAACAGCACTCTCGCCACCGACCTGCGACCTCATCGACATGGCATCCTGCAGTCGCTCTCCGCCCGATATGCGAAGGGAAGATGGGTAGCTCTTGCCAGAATATTGGCTTCGGTTTACCTCAACAGCGTGGGGCGCAAGATAGAGACTCTGCAAGGCAGCGCCAATCCTACCCAAGCAGGACAGGCTGCCAAGGATGCACGCCGGCTTTCGCCATCGCTTTCGCCATCGCTTTCGCTTTCTTATCGGCTCCTGGGGAATGGTACTGCCAGCGATGAGCTTTATCTCAGGGCTTCGTACAAGGACATCTTCCGGGTTCCTACTTTCAACGAGAACTATTTCTTCCATTATGGAAGTTCAGATCTGAAGCCTGAGAAAACCCGACAGTTGAATGTCGGGCTTACGTGGAAAAAAACTTCTTCAGGAGGTGGGAGAAACGGCGAATCCCTACGTTACAAGGAATGGAATGTTCAAGCAACGCTGGACGGCTACTGCAATCGGGTGACCGACAAGATTGTGGGCGTTCCTTACAATATGTTCGTTTGGCGTACTGTGAACTTGGCACGGGTTGATGTCGTTGGCGCGGATGCCTCTTTGCGTGGCACCTGGCAGATGACTCCGGGGCAGCAACTCTCGCTGCAAGGGTCGTATAGCTACCAGCACGTGGTGAACCATACCGACCGCTCGTCCAAATATTATGGCAATCAAGTAGCCTATATCCCTTTGCACTCGGGCAGTATTGCCTTGGGGTGGGAGAATCCCTGGGTGAATGTCTCGCTCCATGGACAAGGAATGAGCAAGCGATGGGCCAACAATGAGCACTATGACGGCACCGAAGTGGGTGGTTACTGGGACATGGGGTTGACGCTCTATCGTCAGCTGGACGGACTGACTCTTTTGGGGAAATCCCTGAGAGGTTTGAAGGTCAGGATGGATGTGAAGAACCTGCTGTCTGAGCAGTATGAACTCGTAGGGCATTATCCGATGCCTCGCCGCAGCTGGATGTTAAGCATCGGGTATAACTTCTAGATAGTAACAAATTAGATTCAAATATAAACAGAAAAAGAAAATGAAAAAGTATTTATTAGGTTTGGCGGTGCTCTTGATGGGGACTGCAGTGATGACATCATGTAGCGACGACAACGATGGTCCTGAGACTTATCTCCAGGTGTATAGTACGGGCGCTTACGTTGTGAATTCAGGTAACATGTATAGCAAGATCGAGAGCTCTCTCACAGCCATCGACTATGCTTCAAGCACAGCTACACAGAACGTATTCAAGACTGCTAACGGTCGTACGCTCGGTAATACTGCCAATGACGGCATCGTATATGGCAACAAGATTTATCTCGCCGTAGACCAGAGCAACACCATCGAGGTAATCGACAAGAAAACCAAGCAGAGCATCAAGCAAATCAAGACCACAGAGTTGCTGGGCAATGCCGAGGGTGCCCATCCTCGCCATATCATCGCTGGTGGTGGAAATGTATATTTCACTACATACGGAGGCTATGTAGCAGCCGTGGACACCACAAGTTTTGCTCTTCAAAAGAAGTGGCAGGTGGGTAACTATCCTGAGGGCTTGGTCTTCGGTAATCACACTCTCTATGTAGCTAACAGCAACTATGGTGCTGGTGGTGGCAACATCTCTTGCATCAATCTTTCCAACGACAATGTAGAGACAAAAAATATCGAGGGTGTGAACAATCCTACCGGTATCTATTATGCTGCTGGTCTTTTGTATGTTCTCGACAACCAGTATTATGATGCTTCTTATAATGCTTATGGCGAGAATGCCCTGCGCGCAGTGGATTTCGCTGTTGGAAAGTCACAGAAGGTGGCAGATGGCAACTATGCTGTATGCGTAACCCCTGGTGCTATAACACGTACGCAGGTGGTTCGTCCTTATTTCTATGTGCTCAATGCACCTTTTGGCGGCACTCCTAGCGTGAGTGCGCTTGCAGCAGGAAGTACGCAAGCACAGACGATGACGCTCTCAGAGATGCCTGTGAGCCCATGCGGTATCTTCGCCGACCCATTGAATGGTCATATCTTCGTGCTCTCTTATAGATTGGGCGATAAAGGCAATCCCGACTATAATGGTAACGGCTATGTAGTGGAGTATGACAGAGCTGGTCAGAAGCAGCATGAGTATGAGACTGGCGTAGGTTCTTGCGCTATGTTCTTTGACTCTGCCTACAAGACTGCATACACAGAATAAAATGTCGCGAGACAGATGATTATATGATTCATCCAATCCATGGGGAAGTGTCGTTTCGGCGCTTCCCTTTTTTTTGTGTCGGGCATGCTATTTTATATATATATTTTTGCGCCAAAGAATTGCCATATTGATAGGTTATCACTTTGATTACAACAGCGAAATATAGGTGCTTTAGAGGGATTTTGGGGTGAAAACTAAGAGAGCATTGAGCAAAAATCCTTTTTTTCGGTTCAATGCTAGGCTTTTTCATTTGTTTTTTTGCAATTTAACTGACGACATAGAAGAAATTATGTCCCGACGTAGCATCTGATACGTCCCGACGTAATAATCGTTATGTCCCGACGTACAGCCAGATACGTCGCGACGCAGTTTCCTGAACGTCCTGGTTGCATCTGGTAAAGCTTTTGAAAACGGCTGCATAGAAACAAAAAAGGTGTGTCTTAAGGCAAAGACACACCTTTTCTTTTGTTTTTTATTGTTTCAGAACCGAGTTCTTCTTTTTCTTTTTCGAATCTTTATTCCTCCATCAACTTGCGATAGCGACCCTTCTTGATCTCTGTATCGCCCAGGCGGCGCGCCTTGTTGATTTCGTACTCAGAATAGCTGCCCTCGAAGAAGAAGACCTCACCATTGCCCTCGAAGGCAAGAATGTGGGTACAGATACGATCGAGGAACCAGCGGTCGTGGCTGATAACCACAGCACAACCGGCAAATGCCTCCAAACCTTCCTCCAAGGCACGCAGCGTGTTCACGTCGATATCGTTGGTTGGCTCATCGAGGAGCAATACGTTGCCCTCCTGCTTCAATGCCAATGCCAACTGCAGACGGTTGCGCTCACCACCCGAGAGAACACTGCAGAGCTTGCTCTGGTCGGTGCCTGAGAAGTTGAAACGGCTGATGTAAGCACGTGCATTCACATCTCTGCCACCCAGACGCAAGGTTTCGTTGCCCTGAGAAATCACCTCGTAAACAGTCTTCTGAGGGTCGATGTCCTTGTGCTGCTGGTCAACATAAGCCAGCTTCACGGTCTCACCCACCTCGAATGTACCGCCGTCTGCCTGATCCAAGCCCATAATGAGGCGGAAGAGGGTAGTCTTGCCGGCTCCGTTAGGACCGATTACACCTACGATGCCGTTAGGAGGAAGCATGAAGTTGAGGTCGTTGAAGAGAACCTTTTCGCCGAACGCCTTCTTTACATGCTGAGCCTCGATAACCTTGTTACCCAGACGAGGACCGTTAGGGATGAAGATTTCCAGCTTCTCCTCGCGCTCCTTCTGCTCCTGGTTGAGCATCTGCTCGTAAGAGTTCAGACGAGCCTTACCCTTAGCCTGACGGGCCTTAGGCGCCATGCGAACCCATTCCAACTCGCGCTCCAATGTCTTGCGGCGCTTAGAGGCAGTCTTCTCCTCCTGAATCATTCGCTTGGTCTTCTGGTCGAGCCATGAAGAGTAGTTGCCCTTCCATGGAATACCCTCGCCACGGTCCAACTCCAGGATCCACTCGCTCACATCGTCGAGGAAGTAGCGGTCGTGGGTTACAGCGATTACGGTGCCCTCATACTGCTGCAGGTGCTGCTCCAGCCAGTCGATGCTCTCAGCATCCAGGTGGTTGGTAGGCTCATCGAGCAGGAGTACATCCGGCTTCTGCAGGAGCAGGCGGCAGAGAGCCACACGGCGGCGCTCACCACCCGAGAGATTGGTAACAGGCCAATCGCCAGGAGGACAGTGCAGGGCAGCCATCGCACGCTCCAGCTTGGAATCGATGTTCCAGGCATCGGTAGCATCAATGATATCCTGCACCTCAGCCTGACGCTGCATCAGCTTGTCCATCTTATCAGGGTCTCCGTAATATTCTTCGAGACCGAACTTATTGTTGATTTCCTCGTATTCTGCGAGTGCATCATAGATTTTCTGCACACCCTCCATCACGTTTTCCTTCACGGTCTTGTTCTCGTCGAGCGGAGGATCCTGAGGCAAGTAGCCCACAGAGTAGCCTGGGCTCCAAACCACCTCACCCTGGGTAGGTTGCTCAAGTCCTGCGATGATTTTCATCAACGTAGATTTACCGGCACCGTTCAAACCGATGATACCGATTTTTGCTCCGTAGAAGAACGATAGGTAGATGTTCTTCAGAATCTGTTTCTGGTTTTGTGGGATAATCTTAGATACGCCCACCATTGAGAAGATGATCTTCTTGTCGTCAACTGTTGTCATGTATATAAATAAATGTGTATTTGTGAATAAATTGCCGAAATAGGCACTAACAGTTGCAAAGATACATTATTTTTTTGAAATTCTCGCCTTTCTTTCAAAGAAAAGTTGTATATTTGCATTGATAACATCAAATAGAGGTATTTTGTGATGCTTCTTTCATCTTTTAAAAAGAAAGGATATTTATGGATGCAACCTATATAGACCTGACTGTTCGCCTGTCTCTGGCTCTCATTTTGGGAGGAGCGATAGGTATCGAAAGAGAATACCGTGCCAAGGAGGCGGGGTTCCGCACTCACTTCCTGGTAGCCCTGGGTAGTGCACTTTTCTGTGTTGTTTCCCAGTATGGATTTGGCTTTGATCTGAAGGATTCCTCGCGCGTTGCTGCCCAAGTGGTTTCGGGTATCGGATTCCTGGGTGCCGGTACCATCATCTTCCAGAAGAATGTGGTCAGGGGCTTGACTACTGCTGCAGGCTTGTGGGTGACGGCAGCCATCGGTCTGGCGTGCGGTACGGGAATGTATGTGGCTGCAGCTATTACTACGATGATGGTGTTGATGGGACTGGAGGTGCTGAATTATCTGATACCGCAGTTGGGAACCTCTACCATCGAACTGAATTTCTCTGCTCCATCAAGGGACAGCGTGAAGGAATTCATCAGTAAAATCAAACAGAAAGGCATGGAAGTTCATTCTTACGAACTGAAAGAACGGAGATTTTCTAAGGAAGAATTTGTGGAGGCGAGCATTGAAATAAAAGCCAAACGGGGGTTCCATACGCTGGAGATTCTGGATTATATGAATGATTTTTCGGACGTTACGATTTCGACGATTAAATAGAAAGAAAAGATAAAAAGGAGTTAAGACCATCATCTTAACTCCTTTTATCTTTATATGCTTAGAAAATCCTAGCCAGATAGTCGTAATGTTCGCCTTCTGCCACGAGTTCTCCATGCAGACCGCAGGTTTCGGCGATGGATTTGAGCAATGGGAAATCTACGTAGAGCCAGTCGAAACAGTCTCCCTTAATGTCTTTGTAAATCATCTGATAATCCACTTCACCATAGTAGGCACCATTCAGATTGATGTCGAAACTTCCGTCTTCATTTTCGTAGATATATTTGAGGTCGGAGGAATCGATAAGAATCTGTCCGCCCTTGTTGAGCAAAGCCTTGAGACGGTTGAAGAGGGTAGGGAGGTTTTCTATTTTCCCAGCAATGCCAGTGCCGTTCATCAGGAGGAGGATGGTATCAAAGCCTGTTTCCAGATGTTCATCGAAAAGATTGATGCATTCCGCATCCTTTACTCCTCTCAGTTCCATCGCTTCGCAGCTCAGAGGAGAAATATCAATGGCTTTTACCTCCAAGCCCTTCTCCTGCAAGGCGAGCGTATGGCAGCCGCTGCCGGCTCCGATATCCAGTACACGCCCTTTTGTGAGTTGCAAGGCCTTCTGCTCCAGCATCGGCATCTCTTCAACTTTTCTGAAGAGATGTTTCACCGGCATTTCGTCCTCTTCGAACATAGAGGAGAGCACACGTAATCTTCCTGCTCTTCCCGATTTCTGATAATCAAGGATAGCGGCACCCATCGGGTCTTTGTCTTTTGATAATATCTTTGTATTCATTTATTTTGCAATTTTTGAGTGCAAAATTAATGCTTTTTCATTGAATATGCAAGTTTTGAGGAGATATTCTGCTGCTTCTTAATATTTCTCCTACCTTTTGCTTTTCGCTTTCAAAACTGAATTGCTGATAGATGATTGTGGCATTCTGCAAATCTATGATATGGGGAGCCATCAGTCTGAGGGCTTTCATCTTGCTGTCACCAAAAGTGAATATATTCATCATGCTGACGGCTTGGGCACAAGAATAGTAACAGCCGAGGCTAGCCACTTCTATCAGATCGAACTTATTGTCATCAAAGCTTGCCTTCTTCACCTTATTATATAGTTTGGAGAAGGAAGCATCATTGAGACAATAGCCGTAATCCATTCTGCCATCTGGATCACATCTTCCATCGTAGAGGGGTGGAGTTGGGTGTGGCTGCTGTACATTCGACGTCTGGCTGTTGGGTTCTATGATTCTTGTATCGTATTGCATAACCTTTCCGTTTCTGTCGAAGAAGACCGTGATGTACTTGGAATCTCCAAACAGATTATTATATTTGGCATATTCCCATTTGTCCCCAAACATGTCGAAACTGGTGAGCTTAGGCTCTCCCAAGATGGCAATCACTTCTTGTTTGGTCATTCCGCGCTCTACGTTTCTTTTTCCTTTAGCCGAAGCCGAGAGGCATACGGCAAACATCAATATGGTTGTGGCGATGAGCGCCATCCAATCATTCCTTTTCATAAGCTAAACTGTTTTTATAAGTTATTATATTGTTTTATGGTTGCAAAAGTACAGCTTTCTTTTGAAATAAAAAGAGAAGGATTCCCTAAAGTAGAAGGGAAAATCCCTATTTCCGATTTTGGTTATTTGTTTCACTTTTCGGGAATGGCTGTGATTATAAAAAGAGATTATTGTTTACTGCTAAAGCCTAATATGACTGAATAAACGCACCGAGACGACTGGGTAAGTAACGAAAGGCGTTTAATCAGATTCAATGAACTAATATATTAAGTATACGAAGCCTGTTTCTAGAAGATTCCGACTGCATTCAGCAGCTCTGCTGAGCCTAGTGGCAACCCTCTTTAGTTGTACGACTATACCCTCTTTAGTTGTACGACTATACACCAACTTTTAGGTCGAACCATGAAGCGAATAAGTTTACGGTAAGACATCCGCAGCAAAAATTTGTGGCAGACCCAACAATGACTCGAAGTAATACAAAGAAGAAAAAATAAAATGAAAAAGTCCGTAGGAAAGCAAATTCCCACGGACTTTTTATATAATATTTGTAATGATAATCTTATGCCTTGAAGCTCTCCAAGTCTTCTGCCTTGAAGTTCTGGATGTATGCTGAATGACCGAGAACTTCCTCCTCTGCCATGCGAACATAAACATTGGCACTCTTCTGGAACATCTCTGGTGCCTTGGTAGCATCGTCGAGGATGAGAAGAGACATTACGATGTCGCCAGTCATGTTGTAGAGACGGCGAGCCAGGAAGTCGTGAACTGCCTGATCGTTTGCTTCCTTCACCTTGTTGATGGCTGCCTCGTAAAGTTCTACGAGTTTAGCTACACGCTCCTTCAATGACTTCAAGTCATCTGATACCTCATTCTCCAACATCTCCTTGATGATGCTGAGATAAGTGCCGTTGGTGATGTAGCGGATAGCTGCTACTACCTGAAGCTGGGTGGTTCCCTCGTAGATAGAGAAGATGCGGGCATCACGGAACAGGCGCTGGCACTTGTACTCCATGATGAAACCAGAACCACCGTGAATGCTGATGGCATCGTATGCATTCTGGTTGGCATACTCTGAGTTCATACCCTTAGCCAATGGAGTAAATGCATCAGCCAAGCGGGTGTATTTCTTCATTTCCTGACGCTCCTCTGGAGTGAGCTTAGTGTCGCGGGCGATGTCTTCCAAAGCCTTGTAGATATCTACGTAGCGAGCGCAGCAGTAGAGGAGTGAACGGCCTGCATCCAACTTAGCCTTCATTCTTGAAAGCATGTCGTATATAGCTGGGAAGTTGATGATCTTCTCTCCAAACTGAGCACGCTCCTTGGCATAAGCCAGGCCCTCGTTGTAAGCCTCCTGCTCAACACCTACACTCTGAGCTGCGATACCCAGACGGGCACCGTTCATCAAAGCCATTACGTACTTAATCAATCCGAGACGGGTGTTACCGCAAAGCTCAGCCTTGGCATTCTTGTAAACCAACTCGCAGGTAGGAGAACCGTGAATACCCAACTTGTGCTCGATGTGACGAACGGTTACGCCGCCATCACGCTTGTCGTAGATGAACATAGAAAGACCACGACCATCCTTGGTGCCTTCTTCAGAACGAGCCAGAACCAGGTGGATGTCTGAGTCACCATTGGTGATGAAACGCTTCACACCGTTCAGACGCCATGTGCCGTCCTCATCCTGTGTAGCCTTCAGCATTACGCGCTGCAAGTCAGAACCTGCATCAGGCTCAGTCAAGTCCATACTCATGGTCTCGCCAGCGCAGATGCGAGGGATGTACTTCTGGCGCTGCTCCTCAGAACCGAACTCATAGAGTGTATCGATACAGCTCTGGAGAGACCAGATGTTCTGGAAACCGGCATCGGCAGCAGCAATGATTTCAGAAGCCATAGAGAAGATGGCGTTAGGCAGGTTCAAGCCGCCGTAACGGCGAGGCATAGACAAGCCCCAGAGGCCAGCCTTGCGGGTAGCATCGAGGTTCTCGAATGTCTTGCTGGCATAGATCATGCGGCCATTCTCCAAGTGTGGACCTTCGAGGTCAACATCCTCAGAGTTTGGTTCGATGATGTTAGCAGCTACATCGCCGGTAATATCCAGCAATCGCTTGTAGTTCTCGATGGCATCCTCGTAGTTGACAGGAGCATCTTCAAACTGGTCTTTTTCTACATAATTTCTTTCCTTCAAGTCCACAACACGCTTCATAAGCGGATGATTCAAGTGGAACTCTATCTCAGGATGGTCTGTATAATAATTAGCCATTTTGCTTTTCTTATTTAAATAATGTGTAATGCAGATTACTTAGAATTCTGCTTGTAGTACTTGATGAGCTTAGGAACCACATCCTCAACATTGCCGTTGATAACGTAATCGGCAATCTTGTTGATTGGAGCATCAGGATCGTTGTTTACAGAGATGATGATGCCTGAATCCTGCATACCTGCGATGTGCTGAATCTGACCAGAGATTCCGCAAGCGATATATACCTTAGGATGAACGGTAACACCAGTCTGACCAATCTGACGGTCGTGATCTACCCAACCTGCATCTACTGCAGCACGGGAAGCACCTACCTCACCATGGAGGAGATGAGCCAATTCGAAGAGCTGGTCGAAGCCTTCCTTGCTTCCTACGCCATAACCGCCGGCTACGACGATGGCAGAACCCTTCAGGTTGTGCTTGGCAGCCTCTACGTGGTGGTCGAGTACCTTTACTACGAAGTCCTCAGCAGGAACATACTTGCTTACCTCAGGGTAAGCTACTTCCTTCTTGCACTCACCCTCGTAGATGCTCTTCTGCATCACGCCAGAGCGGACTGTAGCCATCTGTGGACGGTGGTCTGGGTTTACGATAGTAGCTACGATGTTACCACCGAAGGCAGGACGAATCTGATAGAGCAGACCCTCATAGTGTTTGCCGCTCTTCTTATCGTCGTAATCACCGATTTCAAGTTCTGTACAGTCGGCAGTAAGACCGCTGGTCAATGAAGAAGAAACACGAGGACCGAGGTCGCGACCGATAACGGTAGCACCCATCAATGCAATCTGAGGCTTCTCCTCCTTGAAGAGGTTGACGAGAATGTCTGTATGAGGAGCTGAAGTATATGGGAACAATCCCTCAGCATCGAAAACAAATAATTTATCTACACCATAAGGGAGAATCTGATCCTCTACCTGACCCTTGATGCCGGTACCAGCCACGATAGCATGGAGCTCCACGCCCTGCTGGTTAGCGAGCTTACGACCCTTGGTGAGCAATTCCTGAGATACCTCGGCAACGGTTGTGCCTTCTACCTCGCAATATACAAATACGTTGTTCATTGTTTTTTCAAAATTATCCGATAATACTTTCGTTCAACAATTCCTTCATCAGTCCGTCGATGTCTTCATCGCTGCTGGTCAAGGTCTTGCTTTCCTTAGCCTGGAACACGATGTTCTTCACGGCCTTCACCTTGGTAGGTGAACCGCTCAAACCGCACTGTGCAGGGTCGCCGTCAACATCGGCAACACTCCACTGGTTCAGAGTGAGGTAAGGGCGCTCTTCATAGAGGTTGGCCCAAGGCTCATCACCCTTGCGCTCCATAGGGCAGGTAGCGTATTTATATTTCATTACGAGCTTCACGTTGCATGGGCGACATGGAGCAGCACTTCCGTTTACGGTGATAACCAATGGCAATGGAGCCTCAACAGTCTCCACACCACCATCAATGAGGCGGCGTATAGTAGCCTTGCCATCCTCTACCTTGAGGATTTCCTCTGCGTAGGTTACCTGGTTCAATCCCAACTTCTGAGCCACCTGCGGTCCTACCTGAGCTGTATCACCATCGATAGCCTGGCGACCACCGATTACGATGTCAACGTCACCAATCTTCTGGATACCAGTAGCAAGGGCATAGGAAGTAGCCAATGTGTCAGCACCGGCAAAGAGACGGTCGGTAAGCAACCAACCCGTATCAGCACCACGATAAAGACCCTGGCGGATGATTTCGCCAGCACGTGGAGGACCCATAGTCAAAATACCAACTGTAGAACCTGGATTCTGCTCTTTCAATCGGAGAGCCTGCTCCAATGCGTTCAAATCTTCAGGATTGAAGATTGCAGGAAGGGCAGCGCGATTTACTGTGCCTTCGGCGGTCATCGCATCCTTACCCACATTTCTTGTGTCAGGTACTTGCTTGGCAAGTACTACGATTTTTAAACTCATATTTTTAAAAATGGTTATTGTTATAATTTCCTAAGTTTGTTAGTGCTCAGTACTCAAGTTGTACGTCGTCTAGTGCGATTGTCAGACTTGCTATCGTCTAATAAGTTACTGTCCAATGTTCAATTTGGGACAAAACACAGGGGCAAAAGTAACACTTTTTTATGGCTTACGCAAATATTTTATTAAAAAAATGCCCATTTAGTCTTGCTTTGTGCGCAAAACGCAAGAAATGTGCATGTTTTTTAGAACGTCCGTACTTAACTTTTCCGGCTTATTCAAAGCTCTTGAGTCGAGCGATATATTTGCCCAAAATGTCGAATTCTATATTTACTACCGTTCCCACTTCGATGTCGCAGAAGTTGGTATTCTCTCTGGTATAAGGAATGATAGCAACGGTAAATGTGTTGTCTGTAGGATCACAGACGGTGAGCGAAACGCCGTTAACGGTAACGCTGCCCTTGTCCACCGTGAAATAGCCTTTTCTTGCCATTTCCTTATTGAGCTCATATTCGAAAGTAAAATAAGTAGAGCCATCAGCGTCTTTCATAGCGATACATTTGGCAGTCTCGTCCACATGTCCCTGTACGATATGACCATCCAGACGGCCGTTCATCACCATAGAACGCTCTACGTTCACCTTGTCGCCTACCTTGAGCAGTCCCAGGTTGCTGCGGTCCAGGGTTTCCTTCATGGCGGTAACGATATACGTGCCATCTTTTATTTCCACTACGGTGAGGCACACACCATTATGAGCCACGCTCTGATCGATGCCGAGTTCATCAACGAAAGAGCACTTCAACGTAAAGTCGATGTTCTCCTTATCATGTCTGATAGCTACGACGGTAGCCATTTCTTCTACGATTCCACTAAACATAATTTCAGTATTAATTTAACATATACTGCAAAGGTACGAGAAAAAATGAAATCTCCCAACTTTTCTATCTGAAATGTTGGGAGATTTATATTATATTAATGCTTTTATCCGGCAGATTATATCACCTTGACTCTCTGTTTACCTTCTCTTCCATCTATCACAATCTTCTCGAAAATAATGGCAGGATCGTTTGGTGTGAGAGTAAGGGTATGGATGCCATCGCCTGTAACGGGCAGTTCTATTTCTATCACCTTGTCGATGATGCGGGAGGCTACCGTAGGATAGTAGATGTTGTAGATATTCTCCGGCTTCTCGTTCAGATTATGATTTAAGTTGACGACGACCGGCTCGGCTCCATCTACGCTTACGCCATAAGTCATGCCGCCCTTGTTCTGATAATCAAGGGTAGATTTGGTGATAATATGTATGCGTACCTTCTTGCTGTCAGTAGCAGATGATGCGCCTTGGCGTGCCAGAGCGTTCATCTTGAACCTGTAGGTGAGGCTGGCTCCTTTTACGCTTTTGGTGTATGGCATCAGGGTGACACCGGCTACACTTTTGCCCATGAATGGAATCTCTGTCCATTTTGCCTCGGCAGCATCCGTCTTGCTGCTATAGTAAGGAGCTTCGATTTCTACCACGCCGTTGTTTTCGCTGATAATCACTCCATCCTTGGAGGTTACCCGGAAGAGTTCCGGACAGGTATCCTTCTCGAAATCATCATTCCAACTCTTATAGCCGATATGCTTCTGGGTCATCATGCCGTTCCACTTGCCGCCAGCCATCTTATGATTGTAATAGTCGCAGATGAGGGAATCGCGCTTGAAGAGGCGCTCGCATTCATCAGCCCATACATTCGCCTTCGGATTGCCCTGCTTATAGAGGGCATGGTTCTGTGCCTGGGCAAAGTACATCTGATGCAGATTGCTCATCAGCTCGATAGGGAAGAGGATGATCTGGCGATAGGCATCGTGATAGGATGCCGGCAGACAGTTGTACTGGCGCAGCGCATCGGCTTCGAGCTGGAGATACTGATTTACCACCTCCTGCCATTCTCCGTTTTCCAGACTGTAGGTGTTCTTGTCGAGCATCTCAGGGGTGCAGCGGCCGTTGTACTTGCAGATGAGGTTCAGAATGCGGGCTGCTTCATCAGCTTGCGATTCACCAAACTGCTGTGCGCACCAGTCGCGGGTATGACGGGTGATGTTGTTTACATCGTATTTACGTGGATTCCAAGCCATGTCCATAAACTGGCTGATAGGATATTCCATCGGCTTGAGGTCGCCCACATTGAGAATCCAGAGACGGTCGATGCCATTCTCGTAAGCAAGCGTCAACTGTTCCCAAGGATTCTGCACAGGAGTAACGTTGAGCATCTTTGAGTTTCTTGGAGCACCTACGTAATCTACGTGATAGTATAAGCCCCAACCGCCTTTGTGCTTGCGTTCCTTGGCATTCGGCACACGGCGTACGTTACCCCAGTTGTCATCGCAGAGCAGGAGGGTTACGTCATCAGGTACCTTCATGCCCTTGTCGTAGTAATCCATCACCTCTTTATATAGTGCCCAAACCTGTGGGGTTTCGCTTGCCTTCCTGCCGGTTACGTCAGCGATAATCTTGCGCTGGTCGTTGATGATGTTGGTCATCAGCTTAGTATCAGCCTCTTCACTCATCGCTTCATCGCCGTCGCCGCGCATTCCGATGGTTACAATCTGTTCAGTTCCCTTCATTCGCTCAATGCCTTCACGGAAGAACTTCTGCAGGTTTGTCTTGTTCTTCTGATAGTTCCATGGTCCCCATCCCTTTCGGTTGCGGGCGTATTCCTGGTGGTTGCGGGCCATCGGCTCATGATGGGAAGTACTCATCACTACGCCCATCTCATCTGCCGTCTTCTCGTTTTCAGGGTCATCGGCATAGAAAGCCCAGCCCCACATGGCAGGCCACATCATGTTACCTCTCAGTCGCAATACCAGTTCGAAGACGCGCTGATAGAAACGGTGGTCGCCATATCCGGTGCCGTAGGTGTTCTTTACCCATGACGTTAGGCAAGGTGCCTCGTCGTTGAGGAAGATGCCGCGATAACGTACGGCTGGTTCGCCATCTGTATAGATACCCTTGTTTACGAAAATGGAATCGTGGTGCTCTACAGGCACGTCTGCCCAGTCATACCAAGGCGATACGCCCATCTGCTGCGAGAGTTCGTAGATGCCGTAGATGGTGCCTCGGCGGTCGCTGCCTGCGATGACGAGCTGACCATCTATGAGCGTGATGATAAACTTTTCACGTTTGCCCTTCAGTAGGTTTCCGTTGATGCGCTTCTGTTTCACCAGTTGGTCGATGGCTGCAGAATGGCCGATGGTGCCTACGAGGATAGCTGGTCGGGCTGTGTCGGCTTTTTTCAGAAAACCGGCATCCGAAGTGAGGGTGGCTGTGGCTCCACTCACACTTTTGATATCTTTCAGTAGGGCATGAGCAGCATAGTTCACTCCTTTGCAGTCGTTGGTGTCCATGTAGATTTCTACCCGGTTATTGGCATTCAGCAGCAAGTCTCCTTGCTTGAAATCTACAAATCTGTCGGCTGCGCTCATGCTGATTGTTGAGAGCAGGGCAGCGCCAGCCAGGAATGTTCGCTTGATGTTGTTTAGTTTCATATTTATTTATTTTGTTGTTATTTTCCGATTGTCAGCAATGTGTTTTTGCCGGTTGCAAAGGTAGCCAAAACTATCCGGATATACTTTATTTTATGTAATCTTTAGTTTTTAATATGTTTCATTTTTACTTTTCTGTCCGTTTCTCTTTGTGTTTTCAAAGAAAAATAGTAATTTTGCATAGTAAAAACAGAAAAAAGAATATATATAATGATAGACAGACCGACGATAGCAAAAATTATGGATGCCACCAAGATAGAAGAGGTGGTATCTGAATTTGTTACGCTCAAGAAGCGTGGCATCAATTATGTCGGCTTGTGTCCTTTTCATAACGATTCCAATCCATCTTTCTCTGTATCTCCAACAAGAGGTATCTGTCATTGCTTTACCTGCGGAAAGGGAGGCAATGCAATCAACTTTCTGATGGAACTGGAACAGATGACCTATCCCGATGCTCTTCGCTGGCTCGCCAAGAAATATAAAATAGAAATTCAGGAGCGTGAACTGACCAACGAAGAAAAACAGCGCGAGAGCGAAAGAGAATCCATGTTTATCGTCAACGATTGGGCGGCGAAATATTTCCAGGATATTCTCTTGCATGATGTGGATGGTATCGCTATCGGTATGGCTTATTTCCGAGGAAGAGGTTTCAGGGATGATATCATCAGAAAATTCCAGTTGGGTTTTGCGCTCCCTAAGCGTACTGCTCTTGCTGAGGCGGCTAAGGCGGCTGGTTATAATCTGAAATATCTGGTTGATACGGGACTCTGCTTCAAGGTGGATAAGGACGAAGCCGGCAATAAGTCGGGTGAGGATAAAGTTCTTGACCGTTTCTCGGGCAGAGCCATCTTCCCCTGGTTCAGCGTGAGCGGCAAGGTAGTGGCTTTTGGCGGACGAGTGCTCGACAGCAGAACCAAGGGCATCAGCCAGAAATATGTCAACTCGCCTGATAGCGTTATCTATCATAAGGAGCGCGAACTCTATGGACTCTATCAGGCCAAGAAGGCGATAGCCAAGGAGGATTGTGTCTTTATGGTGGAAGGATATACCGATGTTATCTCGATGCATCAGTGTGGCATCGAAAATGTTGTGGCCAACTCGGGTACAGCGCTGAGCGTGCATCAGATTAGATTGCTGCACCGCTTTACCAGTAACATCGTTCTTCTCTATGATGGCGATAATGCGGGTATTCATGCTGCGCTGCGAGGTACCGATATGCTGCTTGAAGAAGAGATGAACGTAAAGGTACTCTTCCTCCCTGACGGTAATGACCCAGATAGTTTCGCCCGCAGTCATTCGGCAGAGGATTTCAGAAGATATATTCAGGAGAATCAGACCGACTTCATACAGTTTAAGACCGATATTCTGCTACGCGGCGTGACAGACCCTGTAAAGCGAAGCCAGGCTATCAATTCGATTGTAGAGAGCATCTCGAAAATCAAGAATCAGATAACGCGCGCTTCTTATATCACTGACTGTTCTCACCGTTTGGGCGTGAACGAGGCAATTATCGTGAATGCCTTGAACAATTTTGTGCGCAACGGTATGAGTGAGCAGGTAAAGGCAGAGCGACGTGCAGCGGGATTGAAAGATTCGCCTGTAGCGGCAGCGCAGCAGGTGCAATCAGCTATGAGAGCGGTTACCCCACTGGATAAACTTCTGGAAGTAGAAGGACTTCTGGTACAGTTGATTATTCATCATGGCGACCAGCTCATCACAGTACAGGATGTAGACGGAAATGATGTGGAGGTAGCTGTGGCCCAGTATATCAGTCTTGATTTGGGTGGAGATGGCTTTAAGTTTCATAATGATTTATATAATCAGATTATGCAGGAGGCTGTGGAACATCTCGAAAAAGAAGATGATTTTGTCGCCGAAACTTATTTTGCCAATCATCCGAATCCGGAAATCAGCAGGTTGGCAGGTTTGCCTACAGGTGACCAGGAGGTATCTACGGCTAGTCTGCAGATGAAGATGAGCGCCGATAAGCTCCGTCAGTTTGTCTTTAAAGACATCTTGAGTTTCCGCACTCATTATATTGCTCAGCGTATTATTGAGGTACAGCAGGAGTTTGCCAGGAATCCGACCAATCGTGAACTGCTGCAGGAGTTTATGAAACTCAAGCAGATGAACACGCTTCTGGCGAGTCAGGCAAACAATATCTTCAATTAACCGGAACTCCTGTTCTGTGGGGAGGAACTCTGTAATGAAGTATTAGAGATTTAAAAGGAGAAATGCTATATGATTTATTTTCACTGGATATATCTGTTGCTTTATGTCGTGATAACCGTTCCGGCTATCATCACCGTCTTGATGGACAATCGTCAGCCCGCCAAGACGATGGCATGGATATTGGTCTTCTTCTTCATCCCCTTTGTGGGTATTATCTTCTATTTCTTCTTCGGACAGAATACCCGCAAGGAACGGCTTATCAGCGACCGCAGTATGGACCAGCTCACCAAGCGCTCCATGCTCGAGTTCGTTGAGCAGGAGAATCTTCACCTGCCAGACAGTAATAAACCGTTGATGAATCTCTTTGCCAACCAGAGTTGGGCGCTGCCTTTTAAAGATAATCAGGTGGATATTTATACTGATGGCTATGATTTCTTCCTCACCTTATTATATAATATAGGACAGGCAAAGCATCATATTCATTTCGATACCTATATCTTTGAAGCCGATGCCTTGGGATATCTGATAGCTGATGCCTTGATTGATAAGGCGGAGCAGGGAGTAGAGGTGCGACTGATTTATGATGATGTAGGCTGCTGGAAGGTGAAGGATGAATTCTTTGAACGTATGCGTGATGCAGGCATTGATGTACATTCGTTCATGCCAGTCCGCTTTCCGGCTTTTACGAGTAAGGTAAACTATCGTAACCACCGCAAACTCTGTGTCATAGATGGTAAAGTGGGCTTTATCGGTGGCATGAATATAGCTCTGCGCTATGTGAAGGGTGATAAGAAACAGGCTTGGCGCGATACGCATCTCCGTATTGAGGGCGGTGGCGTTTACGCCATTCAGAGAGCCTTTCTGGTAGACTGGTATTTCGTAGACCGTACGTTGGTTACCAATCGCCAGTATTATCCACCGGTCAGTGTGCATATCCACAACAATTGTCTCGTACAGATAGTTACGAGCAGTCCTATCAGTCCTTGGCCTGATATCATGCAGGGCTATGTCCGTATCCTGCTTCAGGCCCGGAAGTATGTGTATATGGAAACGCCTTATTTCCTGCCAACCGAACCTGTATTGTTTGCCATGAGAACAGCAGCTCTGGCGGGTGTGGATATCCGTCTGATGTTGCCTCGTCATGCTGATGCCAAACTGGTAGAGTGGGCATCACGTTCGTATGTGATGGAAGCGATAGAGGCTGGCGTAAAGGTTTATCTCTATACGGCAGGCTTTAATCATAGTAAATTGCTGGTGAGCGATGATGATCTCTGTACGATAGGCAGTACGAATATTGACTTCCGAAGTTTTGAGAATAATTTCGAAGCGAATGCGTTCTTCTTTGATGAGGGGATGGCACAGCGCGTGAAGGCTGTCTATCTGCGGGATGAGGCGAAGAGCATCCTGGTAGATGATGTATCTTATTTCGTAAAACGTCCGTTCCTGCAGCGCCTTTTCGAGAGTACGGTAAGATTGCTCTCGCCGCTGCTGTAACGAATAAATCCCCGTTTGCATCTTGTCTGGTGCAAACGGGGATTTTTTCTATCTGAATATTGAGAAGTTTACGCTTCCGTAACTTCTGTGTTCCAGGAATCGTGGATGCTCGGAGAAATCATAGTCTTTGCCATGCTCAAAGACGAAGATGCCTCCTTCGTTGAGATAGTCGCCATTCAGAACGAGGTCTGGAATCTGCGGCAACTCCTTCAGAGCGTATGGAGGATCGGCAAAGATAAAGTCAAACTTCTGCTTGCAGGTCTTCAGAAAACGGAATACATCACCACGAATCAGAATATCCTTGTCTTCGCCTAACTTCTGAAAACATTGGCGTATGAAGTTGGCATGATCGCGGTCGGCCTCTACGCTGACTACCCGGCTGCAGCCTCGTGATACCAGTTCGAGCGAAATGCTGCCCGTACCGGCAAAAAGGTCGAGGGCAGAGGTATCTTCGAAATCAATATATCCCTGCAGAACATTAAAGATGTTCTCCTTTGCAAAATCTGTTGTCGGACGCGCCTTAAACGAACGTGGAATGTCGAAATGGCGTCCCTTATATTGTCCTGTTATGATTCTCATATTTACTTTGAACTTTGAATGTTGAACATTGAACTTTATGATAAGCTATTCTGTTGAATTCTTAACTATCAACTTTTAACTATCAACTCTTGTCTTACTTACTTAGGTACAGTGCCATCAAATCGAATGGCAGACCTTTAATCTCTGTGATGGGCGCACGGTTGAATTCGGCGGCAGGGTTCAGAATGAAGGTCTTCTTGATGTAGAGTTTCGTGTTGTAGAGGAACCAGTCCTTGTCCGGAACATTGCCTGATACATGCAACTCATCCTGCATCTGGTTGAATCCTAACTGCTTCCATACATAGAGAATGAAATAGAGGGCATCCTTGGCATGCTCGGCATTGAACGAGTTGAAGAATTTGAAACGGTTCTTCTCGAAACCGAAAACGTCCAGCTTCTTGTCGTGGAAATAAACATAGAGCTTGCGGTGAATGCCGGTGAAACTGCGATGATGCAGATAGTGCCACATCGGTTGCATGATAGGTGTGAAGCGAACATCCTTAAAGTTGTCTTCTACCACCATCTTCAAATCCTTGTTGATAGGGAATACCGCTACCGCATTCAGTTCCGGCTGCACTCTGTAGAGAATGGCATCGCTGTTATGACTGTTGAAGGCATGCTGATAGAGTACATCGATATCCTCTTCATGAAATTCTTCGATAGGAACCAGCAGGATAGGCGAATCGAGATATACGCGTACCTTCTGGTATCCCCGCTGCAGGAGAGTACTCTCCTTGAAAGCCTGACGCAAGTTGGCTGCCATCGAAACACCACTCTTTACAGTATAAGGTTCATAGATGAGCTGATGCTCAGCTTCACGGTCAACTACCGAAAAACTGAGGGTGTTTCTGCTCACGCGGATGGTGAGTCGTGCTTGCTGAATGTTGTTACCTTTTATTTGCATATCTGTTACCAATTACCTGCGTTGTTATTATCTGTCGTTAAATCGCCTATCTTGAGTCCGGGATAGTTGCCGGCATAGTTGGCCTCCTCTATCTTCTGCTGGATGGAACCTTCATCAAGTCCGTCGAGGAAGGTTTCATAACCGGCCCCACATTCCATCACCGGAATCTGCTTACCGCTTTTTCCTACGATAACCGTGGCAGCAAGTGTAAACTTCTTACCGTCGGCATAGGGAATGTATTGAGCATCTTCCTGTAAGTACTTGCCTTTTACCAGTGTCGGAAAATCTCCTGTATATACGCCGTGTTTCGCCTTGTATTTCTCTTCAGCCTGACGTATCTGCATCAGTTTCTCCTTCACCTCTGCTTCTCTGCTAGCCATGGCCTTCTGGAAGCGGATGGGCTGGCTTACACTCAGAATACAGAGTAGCATCATGATGATGACGCATGCTCCCAAAATATAATTATTCTTTATTCTTTTTCTCATTTCAAAAAGTATTATTACTTTTGCACTGCAAATAGGTGCAGTAAATTTTCTGCAAAGATACTAAAAGTTTTCGAAATATGAACATTGAAGAGTTAAAATATCAGATATTACAGCAATTTGGCTTTCCGCCAACCCCAGAACAGGCTCAGGCGCTCGATGTTTTCGTGCAGTTTATGACGGATAGTAATCCTCATGCTGTGATGATTCTCCGGGGTAGTGCGGGTACCGGTAAGACGTCGCTCTCGGGTGCTATCGTCCGTACGCTCCGTGCTGTTCGCCAGAAGGTGATGCTCCTTGCTCCTACGGGTAGGGCGGCTAAGGTTTTCTCTCTGAACAGCGGGATGCCTGCCTATACCATTCATCGCCGCATCTATCGCGAAAAGGCGTTTGCCGGAGTGGATGGACAGTTCAATCTCAATGATAATCTCTATACTGATACGCTTTTTATGGTGGATGAGGCTTCGATGATTGCCAATCTGGGATTGGGCGGAACCACCTTTGGCAGCGGTTGTCTGCTAGATGATCTGATTCATTTTGTGTATCAGGGACGTAACGACCGCCTCTTGCTGATTGGCGATAAGGCACAGTTGCCTCCTGTTGGTGAGGAAGAATCACCAGCCCTTTCTGCTGCGATGCTCCAGGGATATGGACTGTCGGTTTATGAGTGCGATTTGAACGAGGTAGTCCGCCAGAGTCAGCAGTCGGGTATTCTCTTTAATGCTACCCGCATCCGTCAGATGATTACCCACGATGACATTACCCAACTGCCTAAAATCCGTTTCTCCGGTTTCTCGGATATCAGGGAGATGCCGGGTGCAGAACTCATCGAGGCTCTTGGCGACAGTTATCATCATGTAGGACTGGACGATACCATTGTTGTGACTCGTAGCAACAAGCGCGCCAACATCTTCAACCAGGGCATCCGCAACATGGTGCTTGATAGGGAAGAGGAACTGGAGAGTGGCGACATGCTGATGATTGTGAAGAACAATTATTATTGGATGGAGGAAGAAAGAAAGAAGATAAAGGAAAGGCAATTAAGTGAAGAACGAAAAGTGAAGAGTGAAAAATTTAATACTTTAGCTAATCATACAGTTCAAAGTAACGAAGTTTCAAGTCATGAGATTCCTGCTTTTCTGGCTAATGGAGATAGGGCGAAGGTGATGAAGGTGAGTCGTCGCATCGAACTCTATGGTTTTCATTTTGCCACCCTTCTGTTGAAATTTCCCGATTATGATAATTATGAACTGGAGGCTACGGTATTGCTGGATACCTTGACGAGTGAGGCTTCTGCTTTGACCCATGATCAGCAAGAGCAGCTTTTCCGTAAGATAGAGGAAGATTATCAGGATATACCACTGAAGGCAGACCGTATGAAGGCAATCCGGCAAGACCCATATTTCAATGCTCTGCAAGTGAAGTTTGCCTATGCTGTTACCTGTCATAAAGCGCAGGGTGGACAGTGGTCGCATGTCTATGTAGACCAGGGCTATATGACGGATGAAATGCTTACTCCCGATTATATCCACTGGCTCTATACTGCATTTACACGAGCCACAGAGATGCTCTATCTCGTGAACTGGCCAAAGACGCAGGTAGAAGGAGAGTAATATTACTCTTCTTCTTTTGTTCAGGATTTATATGAAAAGAAAAAGTCCGGCTCTCTCTCGAAAGTCGGACTCTTAAATTTTTGAGTTATTTTTTGGGAAAAGTGGGTAGTGATGGATTCGAACCACCGAAGGCATAGCCAGCAGATTTACAGT